>JACCDQ010749136.1_pt1 | contig 17067 bp, 15 predicted proteins | sample 7446031 | NCBI WGS metagenome assembly JACCDQ01 (sample SAMN15323442, study PRJNA562643) | freshwater metagenome | isolation source: river surface water | place: USA:Blue River Watershed | collected 2017-08-17
AGGTGCATGTCATCCATCCCGGACAGTTCGAGCACCGACCTTGCCCTGGTTATGCGGGCATTGATCTGGCCGTCCGTCCTGCCCGATCGCTGGCACGCATGCTGGACGCCCTGCAGCCCGATGCTGTGCATCTGGCGACCGAAGGCCCTTTGGGCTGGGCAGGGCGCAAGATCTGCCTGAAGAAAAATTGGGCATTCACCACGGCTTTCCACACTAAGTTCCCGGAAATCCTGAACTCGGCCCTGCGGGTGCCACTGTCGTGGGGCTATGCCTTGTTCCGGCACTTCCACAAGCCCTCGTCGGGCGTCATGGTGCCCACGCAAGGCGTGCTGAAGATGCTGCAACAGCGCCAATTCACCCAACTCAAGCCCTGGACCCACGGGGTCGACACCCAATTGTTTGACTTTCATGAGCAGCCTTTGGCACTGGAAGGGCTTGAGCACTTGCCCAGACCCTTGTGGCTGTTTGTCGGGCGCATTTCCTACGAAAAGAACATCGAAGCTTTTTTGAAACTGGATCTGCCAGGCACCAAGCTGGTTTGTGGCGTGGGTCCTCTGCAAGCGGGCTTGCAGTCCAGATACCCACACGTGCACTGGATGGGTGTCCTTCCCCGCGCGCATCTGGCCAAGGTTTATGCCGCAGCCGATGCGTTCGTTTTCCCTTCGCGCAGCGAAACCTTTGGTCTTGTGATGCTCGAAGCCATGGCCGCGGGCACGCCGGTGGCAGCCTATCCGGTCGATGGCCCTTTGCAGGTCCTGGGTGCTGACCAAGGCCAGACAAGTGGCGGCGTTCTGGATGTTGACTTGCGGCTGGCCGCCATCCAGGCTTTGGGGGTGCCGCGTGCGCAAGCCCGGCAGCGCGCAGAATCTTTCGGCTGGGATGCGGCGGCCAAAATGTTTTTGATGCACCTGGTGTCTGTGCATGCACAGCGAGGGCAAGGACTGCCTTTTGTCACATTGCTGTCACCTGGCGCGTGAACAATCGATCTTCAATTTTGACTTGATTGGACATGCCCCCATGGCTGAACCCGCCGCCACAGCCGACGCGACACCTGCTGCGCTCCCGCCCCTGCTGGACCGTGACCTGAGCATTCTTGCGTTCAACAAACGTGTGCTGGACGGTGCCAGGCGAAACGACGTGCCTTTGCTGGAGCGGCTGCGTTACCTGTGCATTGTTTCCTCCAACCTGGATGAGTTCTTTGAGGTGCGTGCCGAACCGCACGTGGCGGCTGCTCAGCAACAAAACGACGAAGGTCCCTACAGCCTGCTGAGCTTGCAGCACATCACGCAACATGCGCGGGCCATGGTGGATGAGCAGTACCGCTTGTACAACCAGGAGTTGTTGCCCGCATTTGAAAAAAAGGGCATCCAGATCCTGTCACACGGTGAACGCAACGCCGAGCAAAGGCGCTGGGTCAAAACGTATTTCAGCAAGGAGGTCAAGCCTTTGCTGATGCCTGTCAGTCTCGATCCTTCACACCCTTTGCCACAGGTGGCGAACAAATCGCTCAACTTCATTGTGCACCTCAAGGGCAAGGATGCGTTTGGTCGCAGCAATGAAATCGCCATCGTCAAGGTGCCCCGTGTGTTGCCTCGGCTCATCCGGGTGCCAGACCGCCTGAGTGGTGGCAGCAGGGCATTTGTGTTGCTCTCCAGTGTGATCCGCGCACATTTGTCCGAGTTGTTCCCGGGTCGTGAGGTGGATCAGTTCTCGCAGTTCAGGGTCACGCGCCATTCAGACCTGGCGGTTGACGAAGACGAGGTGGTCAATTTGCGCACCGCCCTGCGTCAAGGTTTGCAACACCGTCACTATGGTCAAGCGGTTCGGCTGGAAGTTTCTTCCAATTGCTCCGCGCAGCTGTCCGATTTCCTTTTGCAGCAATTCGGGCTGCCCGAACATGCCTTGTTCCGGGTGAACGGTCCGGTCAATCTGGTGCGCCTCATGCAGCTGATCGATCTGGCGGCCAAGCCGGCCTTGCTGTTTTCGTCCTACCAGGCGAGCTTTCCGGCCAGTCTGCCCAAGCCGGGTGGCATTTTGGCGCGGTTGCGCCAAGGGGATGTGATCATCCACCAGCCTTTCGAAAGCTTTGACGGGGTGCTCGCCTTCCTGAGCGAAGCCGTGGACGACCCGCAAGTGCTGGCCATCCAGCAAACGATCTACCGCACGGGGAGTGACCCGGCCATGATGAATTTGTTGCGCGAAGCTGTGCGCCGCGGCAAGGAGGTCACGGCCGTGGTGGAACTCAAGGCCCGTTTTGACGAAGAAGCCAACATCAATTGGGCCGAGCAGCTCGAATCGATTGGCGTGCAGGTTGTCTATGGTGTGGTGGGACTCAAGACCCATGCCAAGATGTTGCTGGTGACCCGCCGCGAGGGCGCGCACCTGCGCCGCTATGGACACCTCTCGACGGGCAACTACAACCCGCGTACAGCGCGTTTGTACACAGACATCAGCTACCTCACGGCCGACCCCAAGATCACAGGGGACATGGAGCAGTTGTTCGTGCATCTGGCCAGCCAGAACCCTCTGCCGCGGATGCACCGTTTGTGCGTGGCGCCCTTCAATTTACATGCACGCATGTTGCTGATGATCGAGGACGTCAAAAAGGCCGCTTTGCGGGGAGCGGGTTACCGCACTGTGCTGAAAATGACCGCACTCACCGATGCCCCACTGATCGAAGCCCTGATGGAAGCTGGTCAGGCGGGTGTGCGCATCGACCTGATCGTGCGCGGCGCCTGCATGTTGCCCGCAGGCTTGCCCGGTAAAACGGACAACATCAAGGTACGCTCGGTCATCGGGCAGTTTCTGGAACATTCCCGCGTGTTCTATTTCCGGGCCGGCGAGCAAGAGACGCTCTACCTGTCGAGTGCCGACTGGATGAACCGCAACATGATGCGGCGCATCGAAGTGGCTTGGCCTGTACAAGACCCTGTTTTGCGCCAGCGCATCATCGACGAGTGTCTGTTGGCCTATATGCATGACCAGCGCGACGCTTGGGAGATGCAGCCTGACGGCCATTACGAGCGTGTCGCATTGTTACGTTCTGGACCAGGCGCGCAGAACGCATTGATGACGCGCTACAGCAAGTCATGAAGCCTGGAGGGTTGCGTCATGGATTTGATTTTGTGGCGACATGCTGAGGCCTTGGATCCACAAGGTCAGGAAGATGATCTGGCCCGTCCACTGACGGCAAGGGGCGAAAAGCACGCGGTCCGCATGGCGCAGTGGCTCGACCGTCAGCTGCCCGAGGGTGCACGGATCTTGAGCAGTCCTGCCGTACGGGCCGAACAAACAGTCCGTGCTTTACAACGCAAGTACAAAGTTCGCGATGCCCTCTCCCCGGGGGCCAGCGTGCAGGATGTGCTTGAGACAGCACAATGGCCCGATGCGAAGTACCCGGTGTTGCTGGTCGGTCACCAGCCGGCCTTGGGGGCGGTGGCTGCCCATCTGCTGGGCATGTCGGTGGGCTCCTGTCCTATCCGAAAGGGGGCCGTTTGGTGGTTGCGCAGTCGCCAGCGCGAGGGTATGGATCAGACGGTCATTTTGTCGGTCACCACGCCTGAAAAAATCTAGTGAACCATACGTCAAGCGAGGTTCAATCGCCAGTTTGTTTTTTGCCAGGCCAGCACTTCTTCCCTGAGCAAGTGGGCAGACTGTGGCCAGGCCTGCGGCCAAGCATCACCCAAAGTCAGGCTGACGCACTGACGCTTGCTGTCCAGCTCTATTTGCATTTGCGCAATGTCGGGGTCCCGCCGTGCATGACAGAGAATGACTGCGAGGCGAAGTGCCATGAGTTGTAGAACAAACAAGGGCTCTTCGAGCGCATCATCGAGTTTTTTGAGCTTGCCTCTGTGGCCCAGAACCAAGAGTCCTAGGCGGTGCAATTCGTCTATGGTGAAACCCGGCAGGTCGGTGTTTTCGAGGATGTAGGCACCGTGCTTGTGGTAGTCGCTGTGCGAGATGCGCATACCCACTTCGTGCAGTTGCGCAGCCCAGCGCAATTTGCGCAGATGCCGCTCGGCGTCGTCTTGCCCTAGCATAGGCGCCAGCAGTGCCTGGGACGTGCGTGAGACGCGCTCGGCCTGCAAGGCGTCGACGCCAAAACGCTGTGTGAGCCAGCCGATCATTTGTGTGCGTACATCCGCTCCCGGGCTTTGGCGATCGATCAGATCGAACAAGGCGCCATGGCGCAGCGCACCATGCGCGGCTTGCATCTCCTGGATTTGCAGCAACTCAAAGACCGCACGCAGCACAGCCAAGCCGCCCCCGATGACAGGTCGTCGATCCTCGCGCAGGCCATCGAGCCGCAGCTGTTCGACCCGTTGTGACTTGAGCAACTTTTCCTGAAGCCAGTCCAGACCTGCTTGAGTGATGCTTCCAGCGGCCCAGCCAGCGCCTTGCAGCACATCGGCCACGGCACCAATCGTGCCCGATGAGCCGTAAGCCTTGTCCCAACTGCCACGCGGGTAGAGGCTGAGCGATTCGTCCAGTACGGCTTTGGCAGCCACTTCCGCCGCACGAAAGGCGGAAGCGGTCCACTGGCCATCGGAAAAATATTTCATCGACCAGGCGACACTCCCCACGCGGTAGGACTCCAGCGTCTGTGCCTGCCAGCGCTGACCCAGGATCATCTCGGTGGATCGGCCGCCAATGTCCACCACCAAGCGGCGCTCGTCGGATTGCGGCAACAGATGCGAGACACCCAGGTAAATCAGGCGTGCTTCTTCGCGACCGGCAATGACCTCGATCGGAAAGCCCAGAATTTTTTTGGCCTCTTTGAGAAAGACCTCACGGTTGCGCGCTTCACGCAGTGTTTGTGTGGCCACGGCACGGACCTGGCTGGGGCGAAAGCCCGCCAAGCGTTCGCCAAAGCGGGCCAGGCAGTCCCAACCCCGTTGCATGGCTTCTTCACTCAGATTCCGGTTGGCATCCAGACCGTTGCCCTGACGCACGGTTTCCTTGAGGTACTCGACCCGGCGCAGATGGCCCGCATCGAGTTGGCCGATTTCAAGCCGAAAGCTGTTGGATCCGAGGTCAACGGCTGCGTAAAGACTTTTGGCTTGCATGGCAAAGAGGGGTGGCTCGGGAGATGGCATTATGTGACTGCCGTATTTCAATGGCGTGACAGAGATGGGTGATTCATTTCACTGTTTTGAAAGAGTACAAAAGTCATGAGATTTCCAACAAAGGGTTTGTTCGTTGCTGCATCGGTCGTTTGACACGAAGTTGTCACAATCAAGTCATAAAGTGGCGTTGTCTCGGGCAGATGTGTCTGTTTCCCGAGTGGTTCCGAAACTCAACGATCCTTTTTGGGAGTTCCCATGTTGAAAATGAAATCCATCCTGGCGGCCGCAGGCCTGGCCTTCGTTGCACTGGCCTCTTCGGCAGCCGACATCACGGGCGCCGGTGCGACCTTTCCTTACCCGATGTACGCCAAATGGGCTGAAGCCTACAAGGCGGCCACAGGCGTCGGTCTGAATTACCAATCGATTGGTTCTTCGGGCGGCATCAAGCAAATCCGCGCCAAAACAGTGACTTTCGGTGCGACCGATGCCCCCCTGTCTGGTGCTGATCTGGACAAGGATGGCTTGGTGCAGTTCCCGGCCATCGTGGGCGGCACTGTGCCTGTGGTGAACCTTGAAGGGTTCAAGCCCGGTGAGCTGCGCATCACCGGTCCCGTGCTGGCCGACATTTATCTGGGCAACATCACCAAGTGGAGCGATGCCAAGTTGGCCGCTTTGAACCCTGGCAAGAAACTGCCCGACCAGTCGATCACTGTGGTACACCGCGCCGACGGTTCCGGCACGACCTTCAACTTCACCGACTACCTGAGTGCCGTGAGCAAGGACTGGGCTGACAAGGTGGGCAAGGGCGCTGCGGTCAAATGGCCTGCAGAGTCTTCGGTCGGCGGCAAGGGCAACGAAGGTGTGGCGGCCAACGTCAACCGCGTCAAGGGTTCCGTGGGTTATGTGGAATACGCCTACGTCAAGAAGAACAACATGAACTTCCTGCAGCTGCAAAACGCAGCAGGCAAGTACGTGGCGCCAGACGATCTGACCTTTGCCGCTGCGGCAGCCGGCGCTGACTGGTTCAGCGTGCCGGGCATGGGCGTGTCCATGGTCAATGCCAAGGGCAATGACAGCTGGCCCATCAGCACGGCCTCTTTCATCCTGATGTACAAAAAGCCAAGCGACAAGGCCGCTTCGGATGAAGTGCTCAAGTTCTTTGACTGGGCTTTCAAAAATGGCAAGAAAATGGCTGCCGATCTGGACTATGTGCCTCTGCCAGACGCACTGACCAGCCAGATTCGCGCCAAAGTCTGGTCTGAAATCAAGTAATCACGATCGCAGGTCCCGGCTGGGTCCTGCGTTCTTTTGCCCCTCGGGGGCAAACATGTTTTCTCAGCAGCGGTAGAACAATGCAGTTGTCACAAGGAATCTCGATGGACTCGGTGGACAAAACGGGTGAAGCGCCCGATCTGAAGATGCTGTCCGTCGCCAAGCGGCAGCGCATCGAGGATTTCATTTTTCACAAGCTGACGCTGGTTTTCTCGCTGCTGGTTTTGTTGGCCCTGATGGGCATCATCATTTCCCTGTTGATCAACGCCTGGCCCTCCTTGTCCAAATTTGGCGTGCAGTTTGTCTGGCGCGTGGAGTGGGACATCGTCAACGAAGAGTTTGGTGCGGCCATTGCCATTTTCGGCACCCTGGTCAGCGCCGTGATCGCCTTGTTGATCGCCGTGCCCCTGTCTTTTGGCATCGCCCTGTTCCTGACCGAAACCTGCCCGGTGGTCCTGCGCCGTCCGCTGGGCACCGCGATCGAGCTGCTGGCGGCGGTGCCTTCCATCATCTACGGCATGTTTGGCCTGTTTGTGTTTGCGCCGCTGTTTGCCGACTACGGCCAGCCCGCCCTGCAATCGACCTTGGGCAAGATGCCCTTGGTCGGTGGGCTTTTTGGCGGTGCCATGAACGGTGTGGGCATTTTGGCCGCAGGCATTGTGCTGGCGTTCATGATCGTGCCCTTCATTGCTGCGGTGATGCGCGATGTGTTTGAAATCGTGCCACCCATCCTGCGCGAGTCGGCATACGGTCTGGGCTGCACCACCTGGGAAGTGGTGCGCAGCATCGTGTTGCCTTACACCCAAAAAGGCGTGATCGGTGGCGTCATGCTGGGCCTGGGTCGTGCCCTGGGCGAGACCATGGCGGTGACCTTTGTGATCGGCAACTCGCAGCGTTTGAGCTCCTCGCTGTTTGCGCCGGGCACCACCATCGCCTCGACGCTGGCCAACGAGTTCGGCGAAGCGGCTGACCTGCACCTGTCCACCTTGTTTGCCTTGGGCTTCCTGCTGTTTGTGATCACCTTCATCGTCTTGTCTGCGGCCAAGATCATGTTGGCCCGGGCAGAAAAAGCCAAGGGCACCAAGACCTGATGCGTCCAGCAGAAAGAACGCCATGAACCTGAATATTTACAAACGCCGTCAGCTGGTCAATCGGATCGGTTTGACGCTGTCCATGTTGGCCATGGGGCTGGGCCTGTTTGTGTTGCTGTGGATCCTGTATGTGCTCTTGTCCAACGGCATCGCTGCGCTGGACTGGGCCATGTTCACGCAATCCACGCCCGCGCCGGGCTCGGAGGGCGGTGGCCTGGCCAACGCCATTGTGGGCAGTTTGCTGATGGTGGGTGTCACTGCCTTGATCAGCACACCGATCGGCATCCTGGCCGGGGTGTACCTGGCCGAGTACGGCGACCAGAGCAAAACCGCCAGCCTGACCCGTTTTGTGACCGACATCATGCTGTCCGCGCCTTCCATCGTGCTGGGCCTGTTTGTCTATGCGGTGCTGGTGGCGCAGGTCAAGCATTTCTCGGGTTGGGCGGGCACGGTGGCGCTGTCGCTGATCGCCATCCCCGTCGTGGTGCGCACCACCGAAAACATGCTGCGCCTGGTGCCTGGCAGTTTGCGCGAGGCCGCGTTTGCCTTGGGCGCCCCCCGTTGGAAAGTCGCGACCTTTGTCACGCTGCGCGCGGCGCAGTCGGGTGTCATGACCGGTTTGCTGCTGGCCCTGGCCCGCATCAGTGGCGAAACAGCGCCCTTGCTGTTCACAGCCTTGAACAACCAGTTTTTCTCGACCGACATGAACGCACCCATGGCCAATTTGCCGGTGGTGATCTTCCAGTTCGCCATGAGCCCCTATGACCACTGGGTGCGTCTGGCCTGGGGCGGTGCCTTGCTGATCACCCTCACGGTGCTGATCCTGAACATTGTGGCGCGCGTGTTTTTCCGCGACAAAGCCCCACGCTGATTTTGAAGAATGGAATGAACATGCCTGCTTCCAATATGCCTGTGAAAAATGCCATCGAGATCCGCAACCTCGATTTCTATTACGGCACTTTCAAGGGCCTGAAAAACATCAATCTCGACATCGCCGAAGGCAAGGTCACGGCCTTCATCGGTCCCTCGGGTTGCGGCAAATCCACCTTGCTGCGCACGCTCAACCGCATGTACAGCCTCTACCCTGGCCAGCGTGCCGAGGGGCAGATCGATCTGCACGGCCAGATCGTCCTCGACCCCAAGCAGGACTTGAACCTGCTGCGTGCCCGTGTGGGCATGGTGTTCCAGAAGCCCACACCGTTTCCGATGTCGATTTACGACAACATCGCTTTTGGCGTGAAGCTCTACGAAAACCTCAGCCGCTCTGAAATGGACGAGCGTGTGGAGTGGGCGTTGACCAAGGCCGCGATCTGGAACGAGGTCAAAGACAAGCTCGGCCAGAGCGGCCTGTCCTTGTCCGGCGGTCAGCAGCAGCGCCTGTGCATTGCACGCACTGTGGCGGTCAAGCCTTCGGTGATTTTGTTGGACGAGCCCACTTCGGCGCTGGACCCGATCTCGACCGCCAAGGTGGAAGAGCTGGTCAACGAGCTGAAGAACGACTACACCGTGGCCATCGTGACGCACAACATGCAGCAGGCGGCGCGAGTGTCTGACTACACCGCTTACATGTACCTGGGTGAATTGATCGAGTTTGGCAAGACCGACCAGATCTTCATGAAGCCCACGCGCCAGGAAACCGAAGACTACATCACCGGCCGATTTGGCTGATCCGGAGAAGCACCATGGAAAAACACATTTCAAGCCAATTCGATGCCGACCTGACCGGCGTGTCCTCGCGGGTGCTGGAGCTGGGCGGGCTGGTGGAGTCACAGACCCGCCATGCGGTGTATGCCCTGGCCCAGTTCAGTGCCGAAGTGGCTGCGCAGGTCATCGAAACCGAACGCCAAGTCAACACCATGGAAGTCGAGATCGACGCCGAGCTGGCTTCGATCATCGCGCGCCGCCAGCCGACCGCACGTGACCTGCGTCTGCTGATGGCCATCTCCAAGATCACCGGCAACCTGGAGCGGGTGGGCGACGAGGCCGACCGCATCGCCCGCATGGTCAAGCAAATCCTGGAGCAAGGCAACCCGCGCAACCTGCCCTCCACAGAGCTGCGTGTGGCATCCGATCTGGCGTCGGGTTTGCTGCGCAAGTCGCTCGACGCCTTTGCGCGCCTGGACGTGAACACCGCGCTGGAAATCCTCAAGGAGGATGACCTGATCGATGCCGAGTTCAATGGCTTCATGCGCAAGCTGGTGACTTACATGATGGAAGACCCCCGCACGATCTCGGCCAGCCTGGACCTGCTGTTTGTGGCCAAAGCCATCGAGCGCATCGGTGACCACGCCAAGAACATCGCCGAATTCGTGATTTATGTGGTCAAAGGTGCCGATGTGCGCCACACCGCGTTGGCCGACATTGAATCTGCCGTGAAATGAGAACCCTTCCCCGCATCCTGATCGTTGAAGATGAACCTGCGATCGCCGAGCTGATCGCCGTGAATTTGCGCCACAACGGTTTTCAGCCCGTGTGCGCGATGGACGCCGAATCGGCCCAGCGCGAGCTCGACGAGGTCTTGCCCGATGTGATCTTGCTGGACTGGATGCTCCCCGGAGAGAGCGGTCTGAGCCTGGCCAAACGCTGGCGCGCATCTGCGCGCAGCAAGGCCGTGCCGATCCTGATGATCACGGCCCGCGGCGATGAACCCGACCGTGTGGCGGGTCTGGATGCCGGCGCGGACGACTACATCGTCAAACCCTTTTCGCCACGCGAACTGCTGGCCCGCATCCGAGCGGTGTTGCGCCGTCGCGCGCCAGAGCAGGGTGGTGGGGTGGTGACCATCGGCGACTTGAGCCTGGACGCGGACACGCACCGTGTGAGCTGGACCGGCCAGCCCCTGAAGGTGGGGCCGACCGAATTCAAGCTGCTGCAGTACCTGATGCGCCACCCCGAGCGTGTACACAGCAGGGGCATGCTGCTCGATAAGGTCTGGGGTGACCACGTCTACATCGAAGAGCGCACGGTGGATGTGCATGTCAAGCGCCTGCGCGAGTCGCTGGGTGATGCCGGCCGGATGGTCGAAACGGTGCGCGGTGCAGGCTACCGCCTGACCGCCTCACCTGCGGTGTGATCACATGGCCACGCACCTGCTGTCCCTGATTTTTCTGAGCCTGGTGGCCGCAGTCACGGCCTGGTGGCATGGGGGGATCACGGGCGCTTGCGCGGCGGTAGCCGCGGTCAGCTGGCTCTGGATCGTGCAGCAGTTGTGGCGGGCGCACCAGCTGGAAGTCTGGCTGCGTGCCGGACAAGTGGACGAGGGCCGCGCTTTGAAGGGTTTGTGGCGTGATCTGAGCGACCGCATGCGTCGCTTGCTGCAGCAGCGCGACAAGCAAGTGCAGCTGCACATCGATCGGCTGCAATTTTTCCTGCGGGCCATCCAGGCCTCACCCAACGGCGTGACCTTGCTCGACAGCCAGGGTCGTATCGAATGGTGCAACGACACAGCAGCCCAGCACCTGGGTATCGACCCGCAAAGAGACCAACTGCAGCATGTGGTGCACATGGTGCGCGACCCGGTGTTTTCGCGTTACTTTGCCCAAGAGCGGCACGACAGCGAAGTGGTCATCGAAGGGCGCTCGCCCTCGCTGGCTCAAAGCATCAAGCTGTCGGTGCAGCTGCACCCCTACGGCGATGGCCAGCAGTTGCTGCTCACGCGTGACATCACCTCGCTGCACCAGGCCGAGGGCATGCGCCGCGATTTTGTGGCCAATGTGTCGCACGAAATCCGCACGCCACTGACGGTGCTGAGCGGTTTTGTGGAGACGCTGCAGAGCTTGTCCCTGCAGCCCGATGAGCAGCAGCACTTTTTGGCCTTGATGGCGGTGCAGGCCTCGCGCATGCAGACCCTGGTCAGCGATTTGCTGACCCTCTCGCAGCTTGAAGGCAGCCCCCCGCCCGGCAAAGGCGAGCTGGTGGCTCTGGCGCCGCTGACGCAGCAGGTGGTGGCCGATGCCCAGGCGCTGTCGGCTGTGCAGGACATCGAGGCGACAGGCCCGGTGCACACCCTGGTGCTGGAGCCGGTGCCCGCATGGGCCCTGTCGGGTTCGCGCGAGGAACTGCTCAGCGCCATGTCCAATCTGGTGAACAACGCGGTGCGCTACACCCCGGCCGGCGGCACGATCCGAGTCAGTTGGTCACGCCCGGACGATGACCATGTGGTGTTTTCGGTGCAGGACACGGGGCCGGGCATTGCTGCCGAGCACCTGCCGCGCTTGTCCGAGCGTTTTTACCGCGTCGACCGCAGCCGTTCGCGCGAAACGGGTGGCACGGGCCTGGGGCTGGCCATCACCAAGCATGTGGTGCAGCGCCATGGCGGGCAGTTGCGCATCGAGAGCGAGCTCGGGCGTGGCTCCACCTTCATGCTGAGCTTCCCGGTCAGCCGCGTGTTGCCCGCCTGAGCGCGGTGGCCATCCAGCCGCTGAGCACACCCAGTGCCAGCGCCACGGCCCAGGCCTGCGCAGGCAGCGGCGCAAAGTGCAAGGCCACCAGTGCCCAGGGCGTGTTCAGGGCCAGCACCAGTACCAGCAGGTTCAGGCCCAGTATCCAAACCAATACCTTGTTGCGCGGTTGCTGGGATTGAGCTTGCCTTGCGCTGGCTCGGGTGGCGAGGATCAGGCCCCCATTGGCCACGACCAAGGTCGCGAACAGCAAGGCGCGCGTGCTGGCTTCGTCCAGCCGGTCGCTGGCCCACCATTGGCCCAAGCCCACAACTGTGAGCACGCACAGGCCCTGCGCCAGGGCCAGCGCCATGTCGGGCCAGCCAAACAAGGGGGCCAGGATGTCGCGGGGTGGGCGCTGCATCACATCGGCCTCGGCCGCTTCGTTTTCAAATGCGATGGCGCAGGCCGGATCGATGACCAGTTCCAGCAAAGCCAGGTGCACGGGCAGCAGCCAGGCGGGCCAGCCCAGCAGCAGGGGCAGCAGGGCCATGCCCGCGATCGGGATGTGGATCGCGAAGATGTAACGCATCGACTTTTGCAGATTGCTGAAAATGCGTCGCCCCACCCGGATGCCTTTGACGATGGACGCGAAGTTGTCGTCCATCAGCACGATGGCGGCGGCTTCGCGCGCCACGTCCGTGCCGCGCTCGCCCATGGCGATGCCCACGTGCGCAGCGCGCAGCGCGGGGGCGTCGTTGACGCCGTCGCCGGTCATGGCGACCACGCAGCCATCGGCCTGCAGCGCTTGCACGATGCGCAACTTCTGCTGCGGTGTGATGCGCGCGCAAATGCTGACCTTGGGCATCTTCTCGCGCAGCGCCGGATCACTCAGCAGGTCAAGCGCGTCACCGCTCAAGGTCTCGCCAGGCGCGAGACCGGCTTGCCGGGCGATCACCTGGGCGGTGGCCGGGTGGTCGCCGGTGATCATGATGACGCGAATCCCGGCGCTGCGGCAGTCGGCCACCGCGGCTGGAATTTCCGGGCGCAGGGGATCGGTCAGGCCCATCAGGCCCAGCCATTCGAAATCGAATTCGTGCGCGCTGTCGGGCCAGCAGTCTCCCGTGAAGCGGCCTTGAGCCACCCCCAGCACGCGCAGACCTTGCTGCGCCATGTGCTCGACCACCGCCAGCCACTGGGCCCGAGGCCCGGGCGCGAGGTGGCACAGGTCCATGACGGCTTCGGGTGCACCTTTGGCCGAGACCACCCGGTCGGGGCCGTCATCGAATTGCCAGACGTGAGACATGGCCTTGAGTGTCGGACTCAGGGCATAGGTCTGCACCAGCGTCCAGTCGCGGTGCAGGTGTTCGGTGTCTGTCAGGTGTGATTGGCCCAGGGCGTGGAAGGCGGTTTCCATCGGGTCAAAGGGTCGGGGGGCGCTGGCCAGGATGGCGTGCTCGAGCAAGGCATGGAAGTCTTCGCTCAGCACCGGGTGCTCTGTGGCCGACCACATCATGGCCTGGCCACTGGCAGGATGCTTGGCGGCCAGCGCCGTGACCGCCATGCGGTTGTGGGTCAGTGTGCCGGTTTTGTCGGTGCACAGCACATTGATGGCACCCAGCGTTTCGATGGCCGTGATGCGCCGTGTGAGCACCGCTTCATGGGTGAGCCGGCGTGCGCCCAGCGCCGGAAAAAGCGTCAGCACCACCGAATACTCTTCGGGGAGGATGGCCATGGCCAGGGCGATGCCCGAGAGCAGGGCGGGCACCCACTGCCCATGGCGAAGGCCCAGCACGAGAATGAGCCCGCCACACAGCACCGCAGCGACGAGGGCAATCACTTTGACCAGTCGCGCGGTTTGTGCCTGCAACGGTGTGGCCGCACGGGTCAAGGTTTGCAGCGATGCGCCGATGCGACCGACCTGGCTGTGCACGCCCGTGGCGGTGACCCGGGCCAGGCCCTGACCTCGGACCACAAAGGTGCCGGCCATGACCTGCGAGTTGATGTCCTTTGTGGTCGCGGGCGCGGTTTGCTTGTCCACCGGCACGGATTCGCCGGTGATCAGGGACTCGTCGATCTGCAGCTGATCGGTGCTCAGCAGCTCGCCGTCGGCGCTGATGCGGTCGCCTTCGGCCAGTAACAGGAGGTCGCCGCGCACCAGTTCGCGCGCTGGCACCTGCATGGCAGCGCCTGCCCGGATGACCCGGGCCATGGGCTGGCTCAAGGCCTGCAGGGACTCGATGGCGTTTTCGGAGCGGCCTTCCTGGTAGAAAGTCAGTGCCAGCACCGCGACCACAAAGATGGCCAGCGTGACGCCTTCGAGCAGATCACCCAGAAAAATGTAGAGCAATGCCGCCAGCACCAGCAGCGCAAACATGGGTTCACTGAGCAGGTCGCGCACACGCCGCCAGAGGCTGCGCCGCTGCGACTGCGGCAACGCATTGGGGCCATCGGTTTGCAGCCGCTGCGCGGCCTCTTGCGGGCTGAGCCCTTGTGGTGGCAGAGGCAGGGCGGAGGCGGGCAATGGCTTGGGCATGGTTGGACAGTGATACCTGTTTCGGGTGGGGTCGTCCATACCTGTCACCGGTTACAGTGAAGCTTGGCAAGCCAGCCGGGAGCATGAGAGATGGATCCGAACATCGGTGAGTTCATGGCGCGCATCCGCGAGCTTGAAGCCCGCATTGAGCACGAGGCCCAGGAGCGACGCCGGCAGTGGCAGGCCGACTTCGAATCGCGCAAGGTGAAGTTCGAGGCCGAGGTACTGGCGCAGCAAAAGCGCTTCAGGATGGGTTTGCTGCGCTACATGCTCAGCGCCGAATGGCGCAGTGTGCTGAGCGTGCCTTTCATTTACCCGCTCATCGTGCCGCTGGTGCTGCTGGACCTGTCGGTCACGCTGTACCAATGGGTGTGTTTTCCGCTCTACCGCATCGCCCGTGTCAAGCGCAGCGATTACTTTGTGTTTGACCGCACACACCTGGCCTACCTGAATCTGCTGGAAAAAATCAACTGCGCTTATTGCTCGTATGGCAACGGCCTGATGGCGTATGCGCGCGAGGTGGTGGGCCGCACAGAGCAGTACTGGTGCCCGATCAAGCACGCACGCAGGGTTTTGCAGGCCCATCCGCACTACCACGGCTTCGCGGACTATGGCGATGCCGAGCATTACCGTGGGGTGCTGGCCCGCTTGCGCGAGGACCTGGCCCGCATGCAGTCCAACGCCGACACCTGACCTCGGGGTTAGCCCTCAAAGTGTCGCGGCATGGACAAGCCGAAGGTACAGACTTGCCTACAGTGGCTGTCATGAAAACCTTTGAAACACTGGCCGATCTGGCCGCTTGCGTGGGCCAACACGTCGCCACCAGCGAATGGGTGCTGATCACCCAGGAGCAAGTCAACCGCTTTGCCGATGCCACCGGGGACCACCAATGGATCCATGTGGATGTCGAGCGGGCCAAGGCCGGCCCGTTTGGTGCGCCGATTGCACACGGCTTTTTGACCCTGTCCCTGTTGCCGCAGTTTTTTGACAAGACGGTGCAGGTCAAGGCGGTGCGCATGGGCGTCAACTACGGGCTCAACAAAGTCCGCTTCATGTCACCGGTGCCTGTGGGCAGCCGTTTGCGCGCTCAGCTCAAGCTGCAGTCGGCCACGCCGATCGACGGCAATGGCATGCAGATCCAGTGGGATGTGACGATCGAGCGTGAAGGCGGCGATAAGCCGGTGTGCGTGGCCGAGTCGCTGGCCCGCATGTACGTCTGATCAACCGCGGATCAGGTGGTCGGCGCAGGGGTGCTTGAGCCCCCGAATCCGTTTTGACGCCAGGCTTCGAACACGGTGACGGCCACGGCGTTGGACAGGTTCAGGCTGCGCTGGCCCTCGCGCATGGGCAGCCGGATGCGCTGCTCTGGCGAAAAGCGCTCACGCAGCTCGGGTGAGAGGCCCCGTGTTTCGGCCCCGAACACCAGCCAGTCGCCTGGCTGAAATTCGATGGTGTGCGCGGGTCGACTGCCCCGCGTGGTCAGCGCGAACATGCGCTCGGCCTGTGGGTGCTCGGTGGTCAAAAAGGCATCCCAGTTGGCATGGCGGCGCAGCTGGGCGTACTCGTGGTAGTCCAGGCCAGCCCGGCGCATGTGTTTGTCGTCCATGGAAAAGCCCAGCGGCTCGATCAGGTGCAGGGTGCAGCCTGTGTTGGCCGCCAGTCGGATGACGTTGCCCGTGTTGGGCGGGATTTCGGGTTCGACCAGGACGATGTGGAACATGTCCGGTATTGTGCCGTGCCGCACCCCCGCTGAGGCGTGCAGGGTCAAAAGGGCAAGGTGTGTGGGTCGGCTTCGGCATTGGCCTCGGTGCGGGCGAGCACCACGGCTGCGATGTGCCGGACTCCGGCCTGGCGCAACACCCGCGCCGCAGTGTGCAGTGAGGCGCCACTGGTCATGACATCGTCCACCAGCACCACGCGCTTGTCGCGCAGCGCGTGGGCCCGCAGCGGGTCCACTGCAAAAGCCCCTTCGAGGTTGGCCAGGCGTTCGCGGCGCGGCAGGGTGCGTTGCGCGGGGGTGTCCCGTGTGCGCAGCAAGAGCCGGGCTTGGGCCTTGCCAGGGCAAAGGTGATGCGCCAGCAGCCAGGACTGGTTGTAGCCGCGCTCGGCCAGACGCTCGCGCGAGAGCGGGATGGGCAGCACCCAGTCGGCCGCATCCAGCGCATCTTCGACCCCGTCGCCACTGCGCATCAGGGTGGCCAGCGACCTGGCCCAGCCCGGCTGCGCCTGGAATTTGAATTGGGCCACCAGATCGGTCCAGGGCCAGGCGTAGGCGGTGGCGCACAGACAGGCATCGAGCGGGGGTGGGTGTTTCAGGCAGTCGCCACAGAGGCTGCCCGCAGGCAAGGGCAGGGCGCAGCGCTGGCAGCGGCGCTGGGGTTGCGCGTGGTGGGCGATGCAGGTCTCGCACACGGGGGCGGATGGCCAGCTGCGGCAAATGACACAGCGGCTGGGCAGCCAGCCGCCCAGTCCCAGCGTGGGCGTGCCTGAAAACAGACCCCTGAACCATTGCAAAACCATGAAATCAATATACTGCCAGCCTGTTGCGGCCCGCAAGGCCCGATCCCTGCATCCATGTCTTCATCCGAACGCCCTCCATCCCTTGACCCCACAGCGGCTGCCCGCTGGGCTGCGCTGCCTGTGCCTCAGGGGGCTTCGCCCTGGTTGCACGAAGAAATCGCCTCGCGCATGCTCGAGCGGCTCGATGTCATTCGGCTGCAGCC
>JACCDQ011967086.1_pt1 | contig 17067 bp, 16 predicted proteins | sample 7446031 | NCBI WGS metagenome assembly JACCDQ01 (sample SAMN15323442, study PRJNA562643) | freshwater metagenome | isolation source: river surface water | place: USA:Blue River Watershed | collected 2017-08-17
GCAAAGATAGGCTAATTTGAATCCTTTTTAAAAAATTTTCCCAAATTGAATTTATAAAACCATTCAAACACTTATTTTTGCGCTATGGCAAGAAAAAATACAGACAAAGTTGTCTTTCATCAAATAAAAGTCCTTGATGCTGGTGCAAAAGGCGTATCGGTTGCAAAAGCACCCGACGGAAAAGTAATCTTTATTCCGAATGTAGTTCCTGGAGACGTTGTAGACGTGCAAACTTTCAAAAAACGTAAAGCGTTTTACGAAGGAAAAGCGGTGAAGTTTCACGAATTTTCAGAACATCGAATTGAACCCATTTGCGAACATTTTGGAGTTTGTGGCGGTTGTAAATGGCAAAATATGAAATACAGCCAACAATTGTTTTACAAACAAAATGAGGTAAAAAACCATTTACAACGCATTGGAAAAATTGAACTTCCGGAATTTGAGCCTATCTTAGGTTCTGAAAAACAGTTTTTTTACAGAAACAAAATGGAATTTTCGTTCTCTAATAGCCGTTGGTTAACCGAGGCTGAAATTGGAAGTACCGAAGATTTAGGCAATAGAAATGCTTTAGGATTTCACATCCCTAAAATGTGGGACAAAATATTGGACATCAACAAATGCCATTTACAAGAAGATCCTTCTAATGCGATTCGTAATGAAATTAGAGCTTTTTCCAATGCCAATGGATTGACTTTTTTCAACCCAAGAGCACACGAAGGTTTATTGCGTACCTTAATGCTTCGTACTGCTTCGACTGGAGAGATTATGGTGTTGATTCAGTTTTTTGAAGATGATAAAACCAATAGAGAATTAATCTTAGATCACATCTACGAAAAGTTCCCTCAAATTACTTCGCTGCAATTTGTTGTAAATAATAAGGCGAACGACACTTTATACGATACCGACATCCAACTATACAAAGGCCGCGATTATATTTTAGAAGAAATGGAAGGATTGAAATTTAGCATTAATGCCAAATCTTTTTACCAAACCAATTCAGACCAAGCCTACGAATTATACAAAATAACCCGCGATTTTGCAGAACTTACAGGAAATGAAACCGTATATGATTTATATACTGGAACTGGAACTATTGCGCAATTCGTATCTAAAAATGCTAAAAAGGTAATTGGTGTAGAAAGTGTTCCGGAAGCAATTAGTGATGCGAAAGCCAATGCTAAACGAAACGAAATTACCAATTGTGAATTTTTCGTAGGAGATATGAAAGTAGTTTTTAACGAAAGTTTCATCGCACAACACGGCAAACCCGATGTGATTATTACTGATCCACCAAGAGACGGAATGCATAAAGACGTTATTGAACAAATTTTAAAAATTGAGCCTCAAAAAGTGGTGTATGTAAGTTGTAACTCGGCTACACAAGCACGCGATTTAGCGTTAATGGACGAAAAATACAAAGTAAGCCGTGTGCGCCCAGTGGATATGTTCCCGCAAACGCATCACGTGGAAAATGTTGTACTTTTGGAGAAACGATAATCAAATGAAAAAAGGAATCCTTCTATTAGTTGCTCTCGTATCCGTATTTTTTTCTAGCTGTGAAAAAGACGATATTTGTGATGCTAATACTGTAACCACTCCGCGACTGGTACTTACCTTTTATGACATCAATAACCCTAGTGTTGTAAAGACCGTAACCAAATTAAAAGTTGTAGGAGAAGGAATGACCGAAGGAATTGTTTTTAATCCTACTGCAACTGGAGATTCGAAATACACAACTAACGGAAGTACTATTTCTATTCCGTTAAAAGTAGACCAAGATGTAACCACATACAATTTGATTTTTAACTACGGAAACGCCAATCCTATCTTGACATTTACTGATAAAATTCAAATCAATTATACTAGAACCAATGTCTTTGTTTCAAGAGCCTGCGGTTATAAAACTATTTTTAAATTACAAGCTACAAATCCGATTGTGCACACGGCTGTTCCAGCAACCACTGACAAATGGATACAATACATTTCAGTAGAAAAATCAAACATAGAAAATGAAAATGAAACACATCTTAAACTATTTTTCTAGTCTTTGTCTTTTACTGATGGTCACCTTGGCACAAGCACAAGAAAAACCTACTGTAAAACCTAATCTTGAAGCAAGTCCTCAAGAAGAAACTCAGGATAGTATTCCGGTAAGAAAAGACCGTTACGGACTTCGCGTAGGGGTAGACTTATTCAAGTTAACTCGTGGTTTTTATGACAAAAACTACAAAGGCATTGAACTGACAGGTGATTTTAGATGGAATAAAAAATACTTTTTAGCCGCCGAACTCGGAACTGAAAACAAAACCACAGAAGATGACCGATTAACCACAAATAGCAAAGGTTCCTATTTAAAAGCTGGATTTGATTACAATATGTATGAGAATTGGCTAGACATGGAGAATATTATTTCAGTAGGTTTGCGCTATGGATTCAGTACATTTAGCCAAGAATTAAATAGCTATAAAATTTACAATGCACATCCGTATTGGGGAGAATTACCTGCCATTCCTGCTAGTGAACAATTCAACGGACTAAGTGCAAGTTGGCTAGAAGTGGTTACCGGAATGAAAGCCAAAATGTTCAACAATGTTTTTGTTGGATTTAGTGTCCAATTAAAAACATTGGTTACCAATAAAAAACCAGATGGATTTGATAATCTATACATCCCAGGGTTTAATAGAACGTACAACGGTAGTTTTGGGATTGGTTTTAACTACACCGTTACTTACTTTATTCCGTTGTATAAAAAGAAGGTGATTGCTAAATAAACCATATTTACTCCGCTAGGAGTTAAATAATGGTAGTTAATTTAAAATACGAGGTGAAAGAAAAGTCCCGTAGGGACGAAATTTGTTCATCTAATATAAAAATACCATCTCTAAAGGGATTTTTTTCATTTTGATTTTAATTTTACCCCTATTAAATCCCTAACGGGATTTATTTAAGAAAATATAATTAGGTGAACAAACGAATCAAATCGGCTGTTTCTATACTACAACCTTTGGCAAAAGCCAAAAATTACAATTCTTTAATTCCCTTTATAAAAAGCCAAGACATAAATAATTTTTCGCCGTCTCTAGTTTTCACTGCTTGGAATTTTGGCGAAAGAATTGTTCCTACTACAAAAGCCGTAAATGGCACAAACAAACCTGTCAAATTAGTGTATTTGAAAATCAAATAGCGAAAAGAGATAAACAAGATAGCAAAACTACCCAACTGATATAAAAAAGCTCTTAATTGTAATTTAGTCATCGTTTTAATTTTTATCTGTTAGTTGAAATTTAGTGCGTTTGCTTCCTTCGTACATTTCGTATTTTACTAATCGCGCTTCGAGGCTAGCATTGAATAATTTGATTTTGCGAGACGGTTTCAATCCCACAAACTTTAAGGCTTCCAAATTGGCTGTGATAAACCAAGCATTCGTCCCTGGATAGCTCTTTTTCAGGGTGTCGCCAATATTTTTGTAAAATTCTTCCATGTGAATATCCAATCGTTCATCATACGGCGGATTGAAAACGATATGCAATTTCCCTTGTGAGTTTTTTTCGGTATCAAAGAAATTTTCTTCTTGAACACTCACATAATCGTCCAAATTCGCATTTCTGATATTGTCTTTGGCTTTACTTACAGCACTTGGTGCCTTATCATATCCTTTGATAGTGTAATGAAACTCTTTTACTTTTTTCATCAAACTATTGACAATTTGATCAAACAAATCATTATCCCAATCCTTCCATTTTTCAAAAGCAAATTCATTACGATTGATATTGGCCGGAATATTACACGCAATCATTGCGGCTTCCGCCAAAAAAGTTCCAGATCCACACATCGGGTCTAAGAAATCCGATTGTCCTTCCCAACCCGAAAGCAACAAAATTCCTGCAGCCAACACTTCGTTGATAGGAGCAATATTCGTGGCCGTTCGGTAACCACGTTGATGTAGCGAATTTCCAGAGGTATCTAAGGCTACCGACACTTGGTCTTTGCCAATGTGAATGTTGATTCGTAAATCTGGGAAAGCTTTATCGATACTAGGACGTTGCCCTGTTCTTTCTCTAAATTGATCTACAATAGCATCCTTACATTTTTGAGAAACAAATTCAGAATGGTTAAAATGATCCGAATGTACTGTCGCATCAATCACAAAAGTTTGATTGGCATTCAAATATTTCGACCAGTTGATGCTTGAAATTCCTTTGTACAAGGCATTTTCATTAGTTGCTCTAAAAGTGTAAATCGGTTTTAAAATTTTCAAAGCCGTTCGCAACGACAAATTGGCCTTGTACATAAACCCTTTATCGCCTTTAAAACTTACCATTCGCACCCCCTGCTCTACTTGTTGCGCGCCTAAATTTCGTAATTCTTGTGCTAGTATTTCTTCAAAACCAAAAAAGGTTTTGGCAATCATTTTAAAATTTTCTTCCATTTTTCTAAATCATTTCAACTGCTTTTCTATTTTTTTTACGAAGCAGAAAGTAAAAAACCAATTCTAGAACTTTGAATCCTAACAATTATGGTTATTTTGTGCAAAAATACACTAAATTTGCGGACTTGAATTAATTGAAAAAGAATAAATGTCTGAAGATGCTACACCGGCTGTATTAGATACTAAAGAGCCCAATCAAAATTGGTTTGCTTCTTGGTTTGACACGCCTTATTACCATATTTTATACAAAGAACGCAATTACCGTGAAGCACAACTATTCATGGATAATTTGACGCATTACCTTAACCTTCCCGAAAAAGCCAAAGTATTGGACCTAGCTTGTGGAAAAGGGCGTCACGCTATTTATTTAAACCAATTGGGTTTTGATGTTATTGGGGCTGATTTGTCTGAAAACAGCATTGCAGAAGCGAGTAAAAACAGTAACAGCAATTTGCATTTTCAAGTGCACGATATGCGTGAAAAAATGGACAATCAATTTGATGCCATTTTCAATTTATTCACCAGTTTTGGTTACTTTGAAAATGATGCAGACAACTTGAAAACGCTTATTGCTATCAAAGAAAGTTTGACCGAACATGGTTTTGCTGTAATTGACTTTATGAATGTTAATCATGTCATAGCCAACCTAGTTCCTGAGGAAACCAAAACCGTAGAAGGTATTGATTTTCATATTAAACGTTACGTGAAAGACGGTCATATTCACAAAGAAATTGCCTTTGAAGATCAGGGACAATCGTTTCATTTTACTGAAAAAGTACAAGCGTTGACGTTACACGATTTTCAAACCATGATGGAAGAAGCAGGTATTTATTTATTAGATATCTTTGGAGATTATAAACTAAAGAAATTCCACAAAACTGAAAGCGAACGATTAATCATGATTTTTAAATAATGAATTATCTTTTACCCTTACTTTCTGTATTGATAGGCTATGTTTTTGCTTGGGTTGTCCAACCAAAAGACAAAGCAAAACTCAAATTGCTTTTGGCCTTCAGCGGCTCTTTTTTGTTATCGCTAACGGTGATACATTTATTACCCGAAATTTATGAAAGTAAAAACACCCGCATCGGATTATTTATTATGGTGGGGATTTTGTTCCAAATTATCTTAGAATACTTCTCTCAAGGGGCCGAACACGGTCACGTACACGGCCATTCTAAAATGAGTCACATTCCTTGGTTATTATTTACAAGTCTTTGTATTCACGCCCTAGCCGAAGGATTTCCTGTAGGACATCATCATGATTTGGCTTTAGGAATTGCCATTCACCACTTACCGATTGCGATTATTTTAACCACATTTTTCATTAATGCTAATTTGGATAAAAAAGCCATTTTTCTATTCATGATTACCTTTGCAGTAATGACGCCATTGGGCACCTTTCTTTCGGATTACCTACCCCTATTGAATGCGTATTACACCGAAATCACCGCTGTAGTTGTTGGGATTTTATTTCACATTTCATCCACTATCATTTTTGAAAGTAGCGAAGGACACAAATTTAACATTGCTAAAATATCCATGATTGTATTGGGATTTGCATTGGCTTATTTTATATAATATTTTTAATTTTAAAGTAAATAGCCCCACATAAAAACAGAACAAATGACTTTTACTAAAACTACCGAACAAGCTTCAAAATACGAACATTTAGAAAAAATGTCGGTACAAGAATTACTGTTCAACATCAATCAAGAGGACCAAACAGTACCATTGGCTGTAGCCAAAGCATTACCGTCAATCGAGGCTTTGGTAACCCAAATTGCCGCCAAAATGAAACTGGGAGGTCGATTGTTCTATATTGGTGCGGGTACTTCTGGCCGATTAGGAATTGTAGATGCATCTGAATGTCCGCCAACTTTTGGAGTTCCTTTTGACTTAGTCAACGGAATCATTGCAGGTGGTGACCAAGCCATTCGTCGTGCGGTAGAAAATGCCGAGGACAATGCCACACAGGCTTGGATTGATTTACAAGAATTTGACATCAACTCCAATGATGTGGTAGTCGGAATTGCAGCATCAGGCACAACTCCTTATGTTATTGGGGGTTTACAAGCCTGCAACGAAAACAACATCACCACAGGAAGTATTTCTTGCAATGCAGGAAGTCCGCTTTCGCAAACAGCTCAATTCCCAATTGAAGTGATTGTAGGCCCTGAATTTGTAACTGGAAGTTCGCGAATGAAAGCAGGAACAGCACAAAAATTAGTATTGAATATGATTTCTACAGCTACCATGATTCAACTAGGCAAAGTCAAAGGGAATAAAATGGTCGATATGCAACTAAGCAATGCTAAATTGGTCGATCGTGGCGTGAAAATGATTATGAGCGAAATTCCGGTTTCGTATGAAGAAGGAAGTCAATTATTAAGTCAATGGGGCAGCGTGCGAAAAGCGGTTGATTTCTATAATTCGCAACAACAATAAGTTATGTCAACTAACAAATCCCTTTTGGCGAAAGCCTTTAAATACCTATCAGGCGCTTTGCCTTTATTATTTTTAGGCCCTGCGGTAATTCATAATGCTTTTATGAACCAAAAGAACAATTGGCATTATTTAGTTTTAGCTGTTGGGATTGGCTTGTCTCTCTTTGGTGTCTATTGCCTCTTTGTTGGATTAAAAACGGTCATGAAAAGTTTATTTAACGACTAATGGAAAACCTCATCAACATCCAAAAAACATTTGAAAAGGTAGTTGCCATTAACGACCGGATGAATCACCGTGAGTTTGAAGATTGTATTTTCAAAAACTGTGATTTTTCTAACTCCGATTTGAGTAATAACACTTTCATGGATTGTGAATTTATCGATTGTAATTTATCCATGATCAGTCTTGTAAACACCAGCCTTAAGTCGGTTCGTTTTAAAAATTGCAAATTACTCGGCATTCATTTTAACCACTGTGCTGATTTTTTATTCGAAGTCCATTTCCAAGAATGCGTTTTAGACTATGCTTCGTTTGCTAATAAAAAAATGCCAAAAACCAATTTCATTTCTTGTTCTATGAAAGAAACAGGATTTATGGGTACACAATTAAACAATGCTGTTTTTGAGAATTGTAACCTAGACAACGCCATTTTTAATGACACACAATTGGCGGGAGCTGATTTCAGAACGGCTTACAATTACAAAATTGATCCCGAATTCAACCCTATGAAAAAAGCAAAATTTTCAACTCAAGGTATTGTGGGACTTCTAGATAAATATGATATTAAAATTGAATAATCATGAAAAACATCCTTTATATACTTATCGCTCTCTTGGTCGTTTCTTGCTACAACACCGAACACAATTGCAAAGACTTCAAAACAGGTAAATTCAAGTTTGAACACGAAGTAGATGGAGTTAAAAAAACTACTTTTTTTGAACGAAACGACAGTATTGAAATTGAAACCTTTGAAGGTAAAACTGACACTGCTACTGTGCGTTGGATTAGCGACTGCGAATATATATTGCGCAAAAAGCACCCCAAAAACAATCAAGAAAAAAGTGCGATTAGCATGAAGATTTTGACCACTTCAAAAAATTCCTATACCTTTGAGTTCGGAATGGTTGGCATTGAAACCAAACAACGTGGCACTGTTACTAAAATTGGAGAAATCAACACTAAATAATTTCAAATCAAATTTATAATGGAAGTATTTTTAAATCCAAATGCATGGATTGCATTGTTAACCTTAACATTTCTAGAAATTGTATTGGGAATTGACAACATCATTTTTATCTCTATTGCTACTGGAAAATTACCTGCCGAGAAACGCAAAAGAGCAACTAAAGTAGGAATGTTTTTGGCTATGTTTATGCGTATTGCCCTTTTGTTTGGAATCAATTTGTTAATCCAAATGAAAGAACCATGGTTTCATATTGATTTCAGTTGGTTTTCTGCAGGAGTGACGGGACAAAGCGTTATTTTATTACTTGGTGGCTTATTCCTAATTTACAAAAGCACCAATGAAATTCGCGAAAAAGTAGAAGAAAAAGGTGAAGAAGAAAAAGAAATTAAACAAGCCGCTACCAAATCCTTTCAAAATGTGATTTTACAAATCATTATGATTGATATTGTATTTTCATTTGATAGTATATTAACTGCAGTGGGTATGACTAATGGTGTCGAAGGAGCCATCTATATTATGATTACAGCTGTAATTGTTTCAGTCTTTATCATGATGCAATTTGCAGTACCTGTGGGCAATTTCGTCAACAAGCATCCGTCTATACAAATTCTAGGATTGGCTTTCTTAATCCTCATTGGGATGATGTTACTGACTGAAAGTGCCCATCTTTCTGAAGCTTTAATCTTTGGCAATCATGTCACACCGGTGCCAAAAGGTTACTTGTATTTTGCCATCACTTTCTCTTTAGTTGTAGAAATGATTAATATGAAAATCAAGAAAAAATAATTTCTTCTTAAATACAAAAAAGCTCCTTTTCAGGAGCTTTTTTTATTCTAAACTTAACGTAATTTGACCGTCATCATCGGTATCTGTTGGAATGTCTTCCAATTCTGCATCTTCACTAGTAGTTGCTGTTTCTTCTACTTCTTCAATTGGTTCTTCAAAAGGCAAAGATTCTAACAGATTGACTTGTTTCAATTTATCAGTGGTCAATTGATTCCCAATTGCTTTAATTCCTTTTACTGCAATAAATTGTTCTAAATCTACCGTCTGATTCTCTTTTTGAACACCTTTTACTTTTGCAAAAACAATTTCTGCCACAGGACGCCAATCAGTAGAAACAATCTCTAATTGTGATTTTTCGTGTTCTGTTATAAAAAGCTCTTCTTTATTTTCATTTTCCACCAAGAAACGTTTAACAAAATAACGTTCTTTTTCGCCATCATAATAAATGGTAGAAATCGGTTTCTTTGGATTCCATTTTTCTAACACAATCATGTCTTCGTCAAAGTGAGTCGTTAATTCTGGAATTATCGTTTTCAACTTACCAGTTTGATTGATAATCAACAAACGATCATTGGGTTTGAATTCACCTAACAATTCGCCACGCCCATCGACATTCAATCGTTGCACCGTATCGTCAAACCAAACTTTTCTTGGACGCAAAGTCGAGATTCCTTTCTCCTTCAACTCGATTTTCTTGATTGGGTATTTAGAAACGGTATTTCCTCTCGAAGCCCTTCCTTTGATGGCAATATCAGAAAAATCCACATCCCATTTCAATTTCTTAATACTGCCTACTTGACGTAATAATATAGTCACCACCTCGGCCTCTCCATTTGGATTGGCCGAAAAATACAAGACCATAGAACCTGGTTTTTCTTGTGTTAAATCATAGAATTTATCACGAGTTACGCCTGAAACGTTAAATCGTTTGATAAAAGTAGATCCGTTTTTACCATCTCGGTACATCATATTGTAAATGGTACGTTTGTCGTTTTTGTCAAACACCGCTATATGGATAATGTCTTTGCCAATAAATTTCTTTTCGTCCACTTTAGTAATCATCATTTTTCCGTCTCGAAGAAAAACAATCACATCATCAATATCGGAGCAATCAGCAACGTATTCGTCTTTTTTAAGTCCAGTTCCGAGGAATCCTTCTTCCCTATTGACATATAATTTGGTATTACGCAACACTACTTTAGTAGCTTCGATAGTATCAAAACTGCGTAACTCCGTTTGGCGTTCACGACCTTTACCGTATTTGTCTTTTAATTTTTGGAAAAAGTCAATGGTAAAATCGATAATGTTATCCAAATGGTGTTTTACTTCTTCCATTTCGGCTTCCAACTTCGCAATGGCATCATCAGCTTTATCCGAATCAAAACGCGTAATACGAATCATTGGAATTTGCGTTAATTTTTGCAAGTCGTCATCATTAATTTCGCGAACCAATGATTTTGCAAACGGCTTGAATCTATCGTACATATACGTATACAACGATTCTTTATCGGAATATAACTTGAAATCAATGTACATTTCTTCACGAATGAAGATTTTTTCCAAAGTAGAAAAATGCCATTTATTTTCTAATTCGTCCAATTGGATTTCCAATTCACGCTTCAACAAATCTACCGTGCGATGCGTAGAGATTTTCAACATTTCAGAAACACCAATGAACAACGGTTTGTTGTCTTCAATAACACAACCTAAAGGCGCTATAGAGGTTTCACAAGCCGTAAATGCATACAATGCATCAATAGTTTTATCTGGCGAAACCCCTGGCGGAAGGTGAATCAAAATTTCTACCTCAGCAGCGGTATTGTCTTCAATTTTCTTGATTTTGATTTTCCCTTTTTCATTAGCTTTCAAAATACTATCAATCAAGGTTGAGGTATTAGTTGAAAACGGAATTTGGGTAATCACCAACGTTTGTTTGTCTAATTGGCCAATTTTAGCACGAACACGAACACGTCCACCACGTAAACCATCGTTATAATTAGAAACATCAGCAATTCCCGCTGTTGGAAAATCAGGATATAAAGTAAACGATCTTCCTTTTAAAACTTTAATAGAACAATCGATTAATTCATTGAAATTATGAGGTAATATTTTGGTCGAAAGACCCACCGCAATCCCTTCAGCACCTTGTGCTAAAAGTAGAGGAAACTTAACCGGTAAATTAACGGGTTCATTTCTTCGACCATCATAAGAAGCCTGCCAAGTGGTAATTTTAGGCGAATATAAAATATCGTGTCCTAACTTACTGATTCGGGCTTCGATATAACGAGAGGCTGCGGCACTATCTCCAGTAAGAATGTTACCCCAGTTTCCTTGCATATCGATAATCAAATCTTTTTGACCAATTTGTACCATGGCATCACCAATACTCGCATCTCCGTGTGGGTGATACTGCATGGTGTGACCTACGATATTGGCCACTTTATTGTATCGGCCATCATCCAACTCTTTCATAGAGTGCATAATACGACGTTGTACCGGCTTAAACCCATCTTCGATAGCAGGAACGGCACGCTCCAAAATCACATACGAAGCATAGTCCAAAAACCAGTCCTTGTACATTCCGGTTACTTTGGTAATGGTGTCTTCGGGATTTTCATTATTTTCATAAAAATGATTCCCACCAAAAGCAACGATGTCGTCAAAGCCTTCCTCGTTTTGGTTTGCCGTTACCTCTAACGAATCGTTGTTATCGTCTTCGTTTGGAATGATGTTATCTTCTTCTTCGTCTTTCATTTATGCTGAATTATTCAGTAGCTAATTATTTCTCCACAACATCCAACTCCACCTTCAAATTATTGATGATGAACGTTTGTCTATCAGGTGTATTTTTACCCATATAAAACTCCAATAATGTTTCAATTGAAGTGGCTTTATCCAACATTACAGGATCTAAACGGATATCAGCTCCTATAAAATGCTTGAACTCGTCTGGCGAAATCTCCCCCAATCCTTTGAATCGAGTAATTTCTGGTTTTGGTTTTAATTTTTCGATAGCATTAACACGCTCTTCTTCGCTATAACAGTAAATCGTTTCCTTCTTATTACGCACACGAAATAAAGGGGTTTGCAAAATATACAAATGGCCGTCCTTGATTAACTCTGGGAAAAATTGCAAGAAAAACGTAATCAACAACAAGCGAATGTGCATTCCATCAACATCAGCATCGGTAGCAATGACAATATTGTTATAACGCAAATCTTCCATGGATTCTTCGATATCCAAAGCCGCTTGAAGCAAATTAAATTCTTCGTTTTCGTACACGATTTTTTTAGTCATTCCGTACGAATTCAAAGGCTTACCACGCAAACTAAATACGGCTTGTGTATTCACATCACGGGATTTGGTAATCGAACCTGAAGCCGAATCTCCCTCGGTAATAAACAACGTACTTTCTAAATAACGTGGGTTTTTTATATCAGTCAAATGAACCCGACAATCACGTAGTTTTTTATTATGTAAACTCGCTTTTTTAGCACGGTCTTTGGCTAATTTTCGAATGCCAGACAACTCTTTACGCTCTCTTTCGGCTTGCAAAATCTTACGCAACAACAAATCAGCTACTTCTGGATTTTTATGCAAGAAATTATCTAATTTGGTCGTTATAAAATCATGTACAAACGTACGCACCGTTGGCCCATTCGGACCAATATCAGTTGAACCTAATTTGGTTTTAGTTTGACTTTCAAAAACGGGCTCTTCTACTTTGACAGAAACCGCCGAAACAATTGATTTTCGGATATCCGAAGCTTCAAATCCTTTGTTGTAAAACTCACGAATCGTTTTTACAACCGCCTCTCTAAACGCATTCAAGTGCGTTCCTCCTTGAGTGGTATTTTGCCCGTTGACAAACGAGTGGTATTCTTCTGAATATTGCGATTTACTATGCGTTAATGCAATTTCAATATCCTCTCCTGTCAAATGAATAATGGGATATACCGAATCTTCTTCAGTAATAGTTTCTTCTAACAAATCTTTCAATCCGTTATCCGAATAGTATTTTTCGCCGTTGTAATAAATGGTTAATCCGGTGTTGAGATAACAATAGTTCTTCAACATTTTTACCACATACTCGTTACGGTATTTGTAGTTTTTAAAAATCTGATCGTCGGCAATAAAAGCCACTTTCGTTCCTTTACGCTTGGTTGATTCTTGTACTTCTTCTTCCAAAACCAAATTACCTGCCGAGAATTCAGCCGCTTTTTGTTGGTTATCACGAACGGATTCTACACGAAAATAATTCGACAAGGCATTGACCGCTTTGGTACCCACCCCATTCAAACCTACTGATTTCTTGAAGGCTTTGGAATCGTACTTCCCTCCAGTGTTCATTTTGGAAACCACATCTACCACTTTTCCCAACGGAATTCCACGACCGTAATCGCGCACAGTTACCATTTTGTCTTTGATAGTCACCTCAATGGTTTTACCGGCACCCATAACAAACTCATCGATGCAGTTATCAAGTACTTCCTTGAGTAAGATGTAAATACCATCGTCTGGAGAAGAACCGTCACCCAGTTTTCCAATGTACATACCGGGACGCATACGGATGTGTTCTTTCCAGTCGAGCGAACGAATATTATCTTCGTTGTATTGATTTTGTTCGGACATTTTAAAAAGTATCGATTTGGTGCTAATATAAGCCATTTTGACAAAATCTAAAACAAGCCTAAGTCAAAGTTATTAAGAATGATATTGACAAAAAAGTGCGATTTATGAGGTACGATTTACGAAGTGGAGCAATAAAAAAATTAAAAAAAGAAGATCTATTTTCTATAAAGTTTATTTAGACATCCTATTATACTCTTGATCATATCCAAAATTTTTCAATTTAAAAAAATTTTTAAATTCCTTTCTTTTTGGAGTTATTATAAAAGCGAAAGAATCAATCCTTCTAGAATGAACTTTAGTAATTGAGTCCATTTTTATCAAATCACTATCTGAATACAACTCTTTGATAATTAATTTATTTCTGTTTAGAGTAAGTAACTTTATCTTCCAATAAACAGAGTCTTTTTGACTTAAAACTAAATTCCCATTTATTCGTTTCGCTCTTTGAAAATCTGAGAAAACAAAAACTGTATCTCTATCTATTATTGTTAATTCAATTGAATCACCAATTAATTTAGAATTATAAACTTCTTCAACTTTATCAAAATATTGGTTCAAAGAATCTATTTTATTTTTATGAAATCTAAATTTAGTTCTATATTCCTTGTAAATTACATCCTTTTTAATGTTAACATAAACAGAATCAGTATTGATGTAAATTCCTTGAAATTTATTTGGAATTAAACTAAGGTCTGAATCATTTATTGGTTGGGGATTTTCAAAATAGAAATTATTACCAACAGGAACGGCTTCTTGTTTTTTACAAGAAAAGATTAGCACTAACAAAACAAATATTAATATTATCTTTTTCACCGAAAATAGTTTTCTATTTTGACACAAAATGTGAACCAAAAAACCGCTAAATTTCTTTAGCGGTTTTGATTGCTTTGTTCCTAACAACGACTACACATTAAATCTAAAGTGCATTACATCGCCATCTTTCACTACATATTCTTTCCCTTCTACACGAAGTTTACCTGCTTCTTTTACTTTGGCTTCTGAACCGTATTGTGAGAAATCTTCAAAAGCAATTACTTCGGCACGAATGAATCCTTTTTCAAAATCAGTATGAATTACTCCTGCTGCTTGTGGCGCAGTGGCTCCAATGTTAACAGTCCAAGCACGCACTTCTTTCACACCTGCTGTAAAATAAGTTTGTTGTTTCAATAATTTATAAGCAGCACGAATCAAAACAGAAGATCCTGGCTCAGTCAATCCCATATCTTCAAGAAAAACTTGACGCTCTTCGTAGCTTTCTAGTTCATTGATATCTGCCTCAGCTCCTACAGAAAGAATAATCACTTCTGCCTCTTCATCTTTTACCAATTCGCGCACCTGGTCTACATATTTATTTCCGTTTACCGCTGCACTTTCATCTACATTACACACATACAACACGGGTTTATTAGTAATTAATTGGAAACTTTCCATTAATTCTTCCTCGTCTTGATTCGCTGGCACGACAGTTCGCGCTGATTTGGCCTGCAATAAAGCTTCGCGAATTCGGTTTAACAATGCTTGTTCAGCTTGCGCTTCTTTATTTCCAGTTTTAGCCGCCCGATTGACTTTTTCCAAACGTTTTTCAACCGTTTCTAAATCTTTCAACTGCAACTCAATATCAATAGTTTCTTTGTCACGAATTGGGTTTACGTTCCCATCCACGTGAACAATATTATCATTATCAAAACAACGCAACACGTGAATAATCGCATTACATTCTCTAATATTTCCAAGAAATTGATTTCCTAACCCTTCTCCCTTACTTGCTCCTTTTACTAAACCTGCAATATCCACAATATCCACAGTTGCCATTTGCACACGCTCTGGTTTTACTAGTTCTTCTAAACGATTGATTCTTGGATCAGGTACATTTACCACACCAATATTAGGCTCAATAGTACAAAACGGAAAGTTAGCACTTTGCGCTTTGGCATTAGACAAACAATTAAACAAAGTTGATTTACCTACGTTTGGCAATCCTACAATTCCTGCTTTCATGATAGTTTTATTTTCAAATAGTGGTCAATATCCACAAAAATTTGCAATTCCATTAATAAAGTGTGCAAATATAGAATTAAAAAAAGGTTCATTAAACAAAAACATCGTTTTCTTGCATTCTTTATAAAATTCGCATCAATTATCTACAAACGTTAATTAATTCTTAAATAATTAGTACATTGCACCCAATTTAAACCAAATAAAAAAACCAATCTAAATTATTTATGAAAAAGTACAGTTTACTTTTATTAGTATTCAATTTGACCCATCTTTTTGCGCAAGAAAACACCAATTCTAAAGCACAAGAATTAAAAGAAGTTCAAATTGTAGGTTCTAGAAACACCAAAAGAACAGTGGTAAATTCTGCCGTACCCATTGACGTTATCAACGTTAAAGACGTAACTACACAAAGCGGTAAATTAGAAATCAACGAATTGTTACAGTATGTTGCCCCTTCATTTAATGCCAACAAACAATCCGGTTCTGATGGAGCTGACCACGTAGATCCTGCCTCTTTAAGAGGAATGGGACCTGACCAAACTTTAGTTTTGATTAACGGAAAAAGAAGACATCAATCGTCTTTAATCAACCTTTTTGGAACAAAAGGACGTGGAAATACAGGTACTGATTTGAACTCAATCCCAGCATCAGCAATTAAAAGAATTGAAATCTTAAGAGACGGTGCAGCAGCACAATACGGTTCAGATGCCATTGCGGGAGTAATTAATATTGTATTAAATGATAATATTAACCAACTAACCGGGGCTGTAACTTACGGAGCTTACAATACAAATGCTCAAGGTGAGTTTGACCCAGGAACTGCAAATACTAAAAACAATTTCTTAGACGAAAATAGTTTTGGAAATACACTGGGTCAAAAAAGAAATTTTGACGGACAATCTTTAAAAATTGCGGCTAACTACGGAGTAGCGGTTGGTAAAAAAGGAGGAATCGCCAACTTTACTGCTGAATATTTAAACAAAGAGAAGACATTACGTCCAGGATTTGATTTTAGAAAAGGATTTGGTGAAGCAGCAATTCAAGGATTGAACCTTTTTGGAAATGTAGTAATACCTATTTCTGATAAAACAGAATTCTATGCATTTGGAGGAAGAAACTTTAGAGATACTGATGCGTATGCTTTTACAAGAAATGGAGGAGAAAGAGTAGTTGAGTCTATTTATCCTGGAGGGTTTACCCCAAGAATTACTTCGGAGATTGTGGATAATTCTATCGCAGCTGGTATTAGAACTAAATATGCATCCGGATGGAAAATGGATCTAAGCAATACATTTGGAAAAAATATTTTCCACTATTATATTAAAGGAACCATCAACGCTTCTTTAGTTGGTAATTCACCAACAGAATTCGACGCAGGTGGACACAGCTTAAGTCAAAATACTACCAACTTAGATTTTTCTAAAAACTATAATTCCATTTTAAACGGAATGAACTTGGCATTTGGAGCTGAATTTAGAACCGAACAATTTAGCATTTTTGCTGGAGAAGAAGGTTCTTATGCTACTTACGATACTTCTGGAAGACCAATTACAAATCCTGCAACACAAACAGCACCAATTGATCCTA
>JACCDQ010622991.1_pt1 | contig 17066 bp, 13 predicted proteins | sample 7446031 | NCBI WGS metagenome assembly JACCDQ01 (sample SAMN15323442, study PRJNA562643) | freshwater metagenome | isolation source: river surface water | place: USA:Blue River Watershed | collected 2017-08-17
TGCCGATAGGGAAATTATCCAAACCTTTACATGCTTATTTTTACTATATTTATGCTACTTCCTACTGCTTTATAAACGAGGTTATGTGGTAAAAAGTAGTTGATGAAAAGCACAAATATTAATTTCACTTCCAAGAATAAAACTCTGAATATAAGTTTTTCTGTGAATGTACTTTAGTTTTTCCCTCCCCTATTAGCCTGTCTTTTTGACTGTATTGACACTATTTATTACTTACGTTTGCTTGCTGAGCCAAAATCTTTATCGAGAGTCTTTTTGATAATTGCCGACCAAATTTGATATCCTTTATCATTAAAATGTAGCTTGTCAGCAACATATAATTCTGGTTGATATTTACCCTCTTTACTCAAAAGTTGTGGCATTGTTTCAATAAAATGTAAGTTGGGCACGCTCTGACAATAATTTTTAAGCAAAGAATTAGCCTCAATGATTTTATCTTGTACTGACCAACGACGTTCATTGGGTGAAATAGAAATATAATAAATGTTAGTTTCAGGTTTCTTTAATTTAACTTTCTGTACAATGTATTTGAAAGCTTCTAAGACTTGTGTTGGACTTTTATCTTGATTACTACCTGTTATATCGTTGCTTCCTGAATAAAAAACAACAGCTTTGAGTGAATGTTTTGCCAAGATACGGTCAATGTAATAAGCCATTTCAGCAATATTTGAGCCTCCAAAACCGCGATGAATGATTTCGTGAGGAGCTAAATCCTGTTTTATAGATTTCCATAAACGAATATATGAACTCCCAGTCACTAAAATTGCATCAGATGAATAAGATTCGATTTTATCCAGTTTTTCAAACTCTTTAATTTCTTTTTCAAACCTACTAATACCCGCTGAGTTTTTACTCTTATTTATTTGAGCAGATAGCCACAAAGTAATTTCATCTAAAGCCTGTTTTTGCTTATTTTTATCATTATCTAACGTATGTCCAGAACCTTCAAATAGTTTTAAGCCTGTTGTAATTCCCAACGATAAGGCTCGGTTGTAGAGAATTGAACTACCATATTTAAAACCATGATAGGTATAGGATGAATCGAATGGAACGGTTTTATCGGCTGTTCCATGTACGCTAAAAAGTGGAATATCACCTGAATTTATCCAACGATAATCAATCATTGCTCCCCAACAATTAATTACAGCATTTACTTTCGAAGAATAGCCTTCGTTTCCACTCTTCCCTTCTATACTACCTAAATTAGCAGTATTTATATAGGATGGAACTTCATTTTGGTCCAAATAAGCTAAGTGCATAGCCACTTTCGAGCCTGCCGAACCGCCCATAATGTAGATTTTTGAAGTATCAATGCCATATTTCTCGGCATTTTTTCTGAAGAATCTAATAGCTGCCTTAGCATCTTGCACACCCCTATACATGGCTTCGAAGTAGGAAGTATCGTTTTTAGGTTTTCCAATTCCCAAACGATAGTTGATAGAGCTACTCACATAACCTCTTTTAGCTAATCCTGTACAAAATAATGTTGGATAACCAGTACCTTTATCTCCATTTACAAAGCCACCCCCATGTACAAACACTACTAATGGTCGCCTTTTTAAAGTATCGTTCGTGGGTGAAAATATATCTAAAAATAGCTTTTCAGGCTCGTTTTTAATATTTACAGCTTCGCCGTATTGAATATTTTTAAGAGAATCAATCGTACTAAAAACCTCATTTTTAAAGCGTTGGCTATTCTGAGCCATCGATAGTAGGTTCACGCAAGAAAGTAAGCAAACAGTAAAAAACTTATTCATTTGGAGGGTTTTGTTGCATTAAATTTATGAAATATGTACGAGATTATACTATCTATCGAAGTATTTTATCAACTCATATTTATTGGTATTTAATACTTGCATTTTTTCTAATAATGGTAAATATGGTAGGTATTGATAACTAACAATTCCTTTGTTTGAATCTCGGTTAGACTCATCGGCTGAAAGGTCGGTTGGGTCATTATCTTGGTAGCGGAACCAATGCCAACCCACACAATTCGGAGTTTTAAGTAATTCGAGGCAGAAGTTTTGGTAATGAATCCCACGGTCTGATTGTGTTTTTACTAACCAACCTGCTCCAGTTTTATTTTCCATTCCCGAATCTTCCGCTTTCGTGTAAAACTCTGTTATAAAAAATGGTCGGTCGCACCATTGGGCCCATTCTGTGAGGTGTTTGGCTTCAGGTTGCCAATAGCCGTAGTAATTGATAGAGACAATGTCAAGATGCCTTTCAGCTGATTTTAAAATGGATTCTACATTTTTAGCCGAACTATGTAAACGGCTACCTAAATACAGATGGTTAGGGTCGTGTTTTTTTAAAGCTGCCTTTACGGTACCATAATAGATGTCTGCCACATAGCCTAAAAATGCTTCCTTCTGAATTTTTGTAAGTTTTTCTTTCTCAAAACCATTTGCCTTTGCCCATTTTTCGAGAGCAATCACATCAGCCGAGTTTTTATCAGTTTTAGCTAAGATTTTATTTAATAAATCATTTGTAAAAGTTAGCTCATTATCAGAAAAGTGGCCTAAAAGATTTTTATCAGAAACAGAGGCAGTTACCATTTTACGAGCGTGTTCATCGCAAAATGTCTGAAAATTGGGGTCAAAAATTAAAGCTAAGCTATTTTCTTTTTCAGAGCCAGCCCTCTTGTTTTTTTTAGCATATTCCCCTAAAAAACTTAACATCGTTGTGTAAACAATTGGTTTTTCGGGGTTTTGCAGGTTATATTTCTGAATTAGTTCAACTTCTGACCAAGAACCAATAACGTTAAAGCCTGCATCTTTTATTAGTTTATCGCTTTGTTTTAGCCATTCTTCTGGCGTACCAAATTTTGATTTTAATGCGATTTCATTATTCGGCGATTTCCCCATGCGAACGCTATTTACAGCAGCAGTGATAAAATAATGCCCTTCAGGGTCAATAATCCACCAACGGTTTCCAATCTTTTCAGTTCTGAAAAAGCCAGTTTTTTTAGCTTTAGCAGATATGAGTCCGCCATATTTGTCAAGTTTAGGGTTTGTGACTGGGGTAAAATTAGGAAGCATGTCTACTGTTTTGCTTGGGAATGTTTTCCAGTCTGAAATGACAATATTTCTAAGGCTATCTCTCCCCCAAGTTTTAGCTTGAATATTTATCGTATTCTGAGCACTAATTATCCGTACGTTCAGTAGGCATAGTGTTAGCAAATAGCTAATACTTCGTAAGTAAAACATATGTATTTTTGTGAGTGATGGAAGTAAGATTAATTTTTGAGAGATAATTTACATCTCCACCGAGTTGTGCTGCGATGAAGATGTAATTAAATGATTCAACCTTTTAGTACCCAGGGTTTTGTGCCATTTGTTTAGTTAAATTAGCATCAATAACAGTTTGTGGAATCGGTAGAATAGTATCTCGCAAAGCTATTAATGAGCCAGCATTAATGTTATATTTTTTAGTTCGTTCAAACCATGTTTTAGTTCTGAGCAGGGTGTATCTTCTATGCTCTTCGGTTAATAATTCTCGTGAGCGTTCATCTAAGATAAAATCAAGTGTAACATCGGCAGCTGTAATAGGAGTTGCTTTTGCTCTATTTCTCAGCACATTAATAGTTGCGGCTGCTTCAGCTCGTTCTCCTAATTTGAATTGAGCTTCGGCCAACAATAAATAGGTTTCGGCTAAACGTAAATAGATAATATCATTGAAGTTGCTCGATTGTTGTAAATCTGATGGTACAGAAGGTGCCCAGTCCCACTTACGAGTATTTGGCCATGCTTGTGCAGTAGTTGCATTGGTTAGGGGTTCATTCCCCGAAATGTTGAGCTTAACTACATCACCCAATTTTGCACCTGTCGGTAACGATGCAGGGTTATTCATTGTCCAAGAAAGCCTTAACGCATACTCTGACCCCCTTTCATCGGTTGGACCATAAACCGCAAGTGCATATTTGGTTATACCGAATCGGCCGATACCACGTCCGCCATTTTCAACTGAAAATGTAATGGGAGTTCGTCCTCCAACAGAAATTCTTTCATAACGATTTACCCACCAACGACGCATGATACAGTTTTCTCCTCCAGGTGATAGGTATTCATTTTGTAAAACGAATAAAGCTTCGGTATTACCTTCACTCCTATTTGAGTTTCCATCAATAAACATATCAGTAAATGGTGTTCCAGGTAAATTTTTATTGACACCATAACGGGCAGTAACCAGTTTATATAAGCTATTATTGACGAGTGATTGAGCTTTTTGCTTAGCTTTTAGGTTATCGCCAGTTGTTAAATATAGTTCGGCTAAATAATGTGTAGCAACAGCTCTTGGAAATCTTGCGGCATTTGGCGGTGTCTCGGCAATATTTGCTTCAGCATATAAAAGGTCTTCTTCCATAGCTTTTCTAACGGTTGCCACAGGCGTACGTTCCCAATCAGTTTTGATTGAATTACCAGTCGATTCTGTCAAATTGAGTGGTACATCACCAAACAAAAATGTCAGGTGACGGTAAGCCCAAGCTCTTACGAGTTTAGCTTCTCCTACGATTTGTTTTTTTTCTGTTTCAGTCCATTTAATAGATGGATTTTCGGCTCTATCAATAATTGTATTGGCGGCATTGATTGTTTGGTAAAGCCACTGCCAAACATTACTGATATAAGGTACAGCGGGGTTTAAGGTAACCCCAAAAGTATTGAATACACGCTCAGGTTGTTGCCCACCCGCAGGAAATGGACTGTAAGCATTATCTACCCCAATGAATGCTGGTGTTATATACATATCATTAGTAGTATTAGCGTTGGGGCCTCCATCAATTCCTCCTCTCTCTCGACGAATTAAATTGTATAATCCGTATAGACCAGACTCAAACCCTGCTTTGTTTACATATAGATTTTCAGGGGCAATAATATTTACAGGCTCTTCAACCAGAAAGTCTTCTTTGCAGCCAGTTGTTATTAATGTGCTTATTAAGGTTAGTATAAAAAGCTTTAGTATATTTTTCATTGTTCTAATGTTTAAAGAGTAACCAATACTTGATTAAATTACAAACCGAAGTTCATTCCGAATATCAATTCACGTTGTAGCGGAACGTCTAATTGGTTATTTATTTCGGGGTCAAGCCCTGTATATTTAGTAAAGGTTGCTAAGTTACGACCAGTAATATAGAGCTTTAACTTGCTCAATTTCAAACGATTAAGTATTGAACTTGGTACTTGATAAGCCAGCGAAACATCTTTTAAACGTGCAAAGCTGGCATCTTCATAAAATCGGACATTGAATGTATTAGCTAAGGCATCATTGGCAAAATGAGTGCCTGTGGTATTTGTTGGTGACCACCAATCTTTTTTGGTGGTATTTCTACGAACATCGCCAAATACATCATCTTGCTCCAATGGGTTTTCTTTAGTTACCCCCCAAAGGCCATTGATGAATACCATCAAACTAAATCCTTTATAAGAAAAGGTATTTGAAAAGCCATATACTAATTTGGGGTCGCTGTATCCTAAAATAGTTCTGTCAAGTGTTGTACTGATTTTTTTATCACCATCAACATCTGCTACTTTTACGTAGCCAAGTTTACTTGTAGGTTGAGCAGAAGCATCAATTTCACTTTGTGAAGTGAAGATTCCGCCATATTGTAAGCCATAAATCGTACGGATGGGTTTTCCAATAAACCAACCATTGGCTACATCATCGCGTCCGTCGCCATAAAGGTCAACGATTCTGTTTTTATTGTGCGAAAGGTTCAGATTGCTTGTCCACTTGAAATCATGGGCATTATAGTTTACTGAGGTTAGGCCTAACTCAATTCCCCTGTTTGCTGTTTTACCAATATTCTGTAAAATTCTATCAAAACCTTGTACTGAAGAAATAATTCGATTCAAGAGAAGGTCTTGGGTTTTGCCAGAGTAAATATCTAATGACCCCTGAATTCGGTTGTTGAAGAAGCCAAAGTCAAGACCAATTGTTCTCGAAGTGGTAGATTCCCAACCCAATTTTTCATTGGCTAATTTGTTTGGTAAATATCCTGTTAATACAGTTGTGCCATTAAGGTATTGACGAGTAGCTAATGTTGCCAAAGATTGATAGCTGGATACTGCCTGATTGCCGTTTACTCCATAAGACCCTCTCAGTTTCAGATTACTTATAAACTTAACATTTTGCATGAAAGCCTCTTTTGAAAGATTCCAACCGAATGCTACGGATGGAAAAATGCCGTATTTTGAATTTGTTCCAAAGCCCGAAAAACCATCACGACGGGTCGTTAATGTTAATAAATATCTACTATCGTAGCTGTAATTGATACGTCCCATTTGCGAGAGTAAGTTCTGCTTATAATTCTCATGTGAGGGTGTAAGTAAGGTTGCGGCGTTCATCTGATAGTTTGTTAAGACATCATTTGGAAACCCAACACCCCTGAGTTGGTCTCGGTCGTAATCTTGACTCTGCGAACTATACAAAGCAGTGATATTGATACTATGCTTGCCAAAATCTTTTACATAAGAGAGAATGTTTTCAGCCGTAAGATTTCTTGCAATAGAGTTGAAATTTGTTGCACTGCCTTTGTTTTCAAAACCTACAGCCGTACCCACTCCATAATAGGTTTTTCTTATATTATTATCGTATTCAACCCCAGTATTTAGCTTATACGAAAGCCCTTTTATGAAAGGAAAATCAATCTTGATATTATTGGCACTAAACACTCGATAACCATTATCTTTATTGAGAGCAATCGTTTCACCGAGTGGATTGCCAGCGGTGTTGTATTCAGGCCAAGCATAAACGGTTGGAGTGCCATCTTCATTGAAGGCTGTTGTTAGAGGGTTCATTACGTTTGCTCCGAATTGACCCGCAAAATCTGCTGGACGACCGCTTCTGTCTTGAAACGAAAATTGTGTAGATGAACCGATAGTAAGCCATGGAGTTACTTTAATATCAATATTTGGTCGAATTGAGTATCTTTTAAATTGGTCGTTGATTGCAATTCCTTGCACGTCAAGATATGTACCGCCCAAATAAAATGATATTTTATCAGTGCCACCAGCCACCGATATTGTATGTTGTGACCTCGAACCTTGTTGCGTTGCTAAATCGTACCAATCGACAGCCTTGCCAGCATCATAAATTGCTTGTTCTGAAGGGGTTATAGAGTTGGCTGGTATATTTAATCTGCTCTTTTTGAAGTCATAAAACTCTGTACCTGTCATCAGATTTGGTTTATTAGCAATATTTTGGACACCATAAAATCCATCATAGGTAATATTTAGCTTACCCCTTTTGCCTTGCTTCGATGTCACTAAAATTACTCCATTTGAAGCTCTTGCTCCATAAATTGCCGCCGCCGAAGCGTCTTTCAGTACTTCAATAGACTCAATATCATTTGGGTTAATTTCTGAAATACCCCCTGTATATGGTATTCCATCCCAGATAATCAATGGGCTTGTGCTGGCACTAATTGAGTTTCGGCCTCTTATTAAAATAGTATTGTCATTCCCTTCTGCTCCCCCACTGTTGGTATTAATTTGTAATCCAGGGATAGCTCCTTGTAATGCTTGTGCAATATTGGTATTGGGAAGTTGCTCTAATCGTTCTCTTGAAACAGATGCCACCGAACCAGTCACATCGCTTTTCTTTTGTGTACCATAACCTACCACAACTACTTCATCAAGTGCCTTGGTATCGATTTTTAGGCTAACGTTAATCTTTGTTTGGTTGCTAACCATAATTTCTTGTTGCTCATACCCTACAAAGCTGAAAACTAAAATAGTTTTTTCGTCGGGTACACTTAATTTAAAATCGCCATTACCATCGGTTACAGTACCGTTTGGAGTACCTTTAATCGTTACGCTTACCCCTGGTAATGCCTCTTTATTTCCAGAATCTGTAACTTTTCCAGAAACTGTTTTTTCTACAATGATACTTTTTTGTGTACTTTGTGGAGCTAAAATTCCAACGGTTACGTTTTTTTCAGAAGTTTGTTGCTGAATAGTTGATGGGTCTGAAATGACATTTTCTTGAGTCTTGGTATCAATTAATGCAGTTTTCTTGGTTTTCTTCTCATTCATTACCAAAAAAGCCCCATCTTTTACTTTTTTGAATCGTAAACCAAAAGGTGTCAATATATTCTCTAAATTCTTCTCAATTTTAGAGTCAAAGTTTAATAAATTGCTCTGCACTAATAATCCAGATACTACCTTATCTTCAAATAAAATATCAATTTTGTAATGTGATTTTAGGTTACTCAAGGCATCTTTGAGAGAAATCATCGTTGATTTCTCCAAACGTGGACCTTGTTGTTTGGCATAAGCCATCATCTGAGCAGTGCTGGTGTTTTCCCAAATAAACAGCATTGTCAGGATAAAGAATGTCTTACAGACTAAAGATAATTTTTGTTGCATAATTATTCTATAATAAGTGGTTGGTTTATTCAAAAAACGTAACATTATTGTTTTGTCGATTGTAATTGATTTCTAATAATTCGGCAATAACTTGTAGTAATTCATCGGCATTTTCGGCATGAAAAGTGCCACTGATGGTTCGTTTTGTTAATGATTCCTCCTTGAATTCGACTTTTATTCCGAAGCTTTCTTGAATCATCATTGCTACTTCTTGGAGTGAAGTTTCATCAAACACATAACGATTTTCTCGCCATGCCGAAAAAGCTTGTGGCTGCGTAACTTCTTGTATATTAGCCTTACCTTTTGGGTCGATTATTACTAAATCACCAGGTTTCATGGTTAACCTTTTTGTGATTTTTCCTTCTAAATAATTCAATTGAATTTTTCCTTTGTTCAATACCACTTTTGCATCTTTATAGCGTGTATTAACATTAAATTCTGTTCCTAATACTTCTATTTCAAAGTTTTTACTTGTTTTTACGATAAATCTTTGATGGTCAACAGTATGTTTCACCGAAAAACTTGCCTCTCCAAGGAGGTACACTTCTCGTGTACGATTTCCGAATCCAAAACGAGGTACCTTCAATGAGGAATTTGCATTGAGCGATACTAAACTTCCATCTAAAAGCTCAATGGTTTCAATTTCACCGTAGGCTGTCTGGTAATTTTTATAAAAAATGTAATCTTTACCTAAAAATAAACTTGTCGAAAACACCACAATCAATGCGGCAGCTATCAAAAACCAGTTTTTGCTGATGAATAAAAAATTCTGGACCTTTTGTTTATTCTCAACGATAAATATTTGTTCCGACTGGTCTATTTTTTTCAATGATTTTTCAAGGGCATCTTCTGTATCTGGTAGTATTTGGATGAATTGGTTTTCCCATTCATCAAGCCACTCATAATACAATTCCTTATTGTTGGGTTCTTGAATCCAAGCCTCGATTAGTTTCTTTTGAAGTGGCGTAGCCCGACCTGCAAAATTTTCAAATAATATATTTTTATTGACTGATTTATTCATTTTAGTCGATGTTAAAAAAGAATGTATTGGCAACTAATGAGTTTATTAGCTTTAGTATCCATCTAAAGCGTTTCGCATCTGTGAAAGTGCTTTCATTAGGTGGGCTTCAACCGTTTTTAGTGCAATTTCCAACTCTTCCGCAATTTCTCGATTCTTCTTATTCTCGAAACGACTCATTAGGAATACCCTTTGGCACTGTGGCGGTAGAGCAGTTATACTATTTTCAATCTTCTGAATAAGTTCGTCGTATTGAAGCATGGCTTGTGGTGTTTCTTCAAATACTTGATTGAGATTCTGCTCGGGTATTGTGTCGATATTTGAATCTTTTCTAAACTCCCACTGCAAGTAATTGAATGCCCGATTTCGTACTGATGAATATAAATAAGCCCTAAAAGAAGTCGTTATTTGCTCATGGATTTTGTTTTTCCAGAAAATCAGAAATACATCCCCTACTATATCTTCCGCTACTTCCTTTGAGTAAACAAATCTAACGGCATGACTACACAAGGCACGATAGTACCTTCGGAAAAGCAATTCATAGCCTTTTTTTGCATTTTCCTTAAAAGTTTGACGAATAAAAACTTCAGAGTCTAACGTTTTAATATCGTCGGAGTCTTCGCTTAAAATCCGCAATGGCGTTTCAATATTTTTAGGTTGTCTTTCTGTTTTTTCGGTCATGATTGTTTACCTATCTAATCAAGCAGACAAGAATATTTGATTTTACCCTTAGTTCAGTGCAAAAAAATATTGTCTTTTTTATAAAATATAAATTGAATAGATACTACAACTTGTTTTTTGATGAATAGTTTTAATTGATTGTGTCTGAGAAAACGGTTTTGGCGTAGTGGAGAAATATTAGCCGTGTATGCTTTGAAGTATTTGATTGGCGGGCGAGGTAATAACAACTGTTTACGACTGCATCATATTTTTTAGATGAGTCTTTGTCGTTTTTTTGTAAGTACGTTAATGCAATAAGATGTCTATTGAAGTTATTTTTCGAGTTGTTTTAATCTTTTAATCATGTTATCGTATTCGATAAATGCTTGCGGATATGCCTGATGTATCAGGCCTTTCATTGCCCCTCCTACCATTGGGTCTTTGAGGTTTTGTTCGAAGGATAGATTTGGATTATAAAATTTTGCAAACAAACCGCTTTGCAAATTAATAATTATTTGATTTTTAAGATTCTTATCTTTGTGAAGTAAATCGTTACATATTTCATTGAAAATTAAGTTACTCGCTGATTTTAGCTGGGCTATTTCGTTCGTAACTTCTTGATTTTCAACATTAAGAACTGGTAATGTTTTTGTTTCGGTCTTATTTTCTGTTGATTGATTAAGCTCCGTTCGTACCATTTTTTGCAGGTATTTTACAATATCGTTTACTTTTCCTCGCTTATGTTGCGATAATGCGTAGTTTACACCCGCTTCAATCTGCTCAAACGGAATTTCGTTGAACCAATTCTCGACAATTTCAGCCGATATGAATTCTTTGACTTTGGTATAAATCTTATTAAATTTTGGATGTACGGTCTTGACTGTTTGCTTTTTAAGTTTTGGCTCTTTTTTTGAATTTTTATTGTTTCTGAAAATCAGGAAAATAATCGATACAATTTTACGACTCGATTTTTCTTCTTCAATCTCAAATCTAATATCCGTTTCTGACTCTAAATCTTTTTGTGCCTTCAAGATTATTTTATTCTTGAAATGTCCGTATAATTGATATTCCCCTTCTTCAATTCCAAGCACTTTTTTTAATTCATCAATGCTAAATTTACGCTTTGCATAACCCTGCTTTGACTCATCAATCATACCCTCGTATTGTTTCAACAATTCGTAAATTCTGATAGAGTAAACACTTGTGAGCTTCAAAATATTTCTGACATCATACGTCAAATACTTTTCTTTTAAATCAAGCAGGTGGCGTCTGAGTTCGGGGTCAAATTTCAGAATAATATCTGTTCCTTCGTTTTCATCTACGAAGCTCTCAGTCGAACTAATTAGGTTTGCTTTTATACGTTTTTTTCGCCCTTCCTCATCAATTCTTTCGATTTCAACCTGTTTAGTCAATAGTTTTTCGGCTCCTTCTTTAATAGATTTGTAAATTGAGCCATTATCATACAAACCAAAATCGTGTATAATTTCGGTTGAATTTATTCGGTATTGAGCAAAATCTTGGTCTTCTGGACGTATTAGAGTAAGCATTTTTACGAAAACTCTCATTTCCCAAATATCAAACTTATAGCGTGCCTCTACTAACTTATTCGATTTTCTAATAAGTTTTATTTGGTTGGCTACATTTTCTGAGAGCTTCGTTTTTCGCATTTTATATATTTTTATTACTTCCTTACAAAGCTAATAAATATCACTTAAAAAAACATAAGTGATATAAGAAAAATATTATACGCTGTCTATCCGACATATTGGTGATAGTTGGCGATATTTTGGTGATAGTTAGGATAAAAATAATCTTGAATTTTTCATGAAAAATGTCCATTGATGTAATAAAAAGCGAATAAAAATGTAATTAAAACGAAAACGACATTTTAGTGATAGTTAACGATATTTTAGTGATAGTTAGAAAGATATTTTTATGCCATAATTATGGTATCGACATTTTGGTGATAGTTAACGATATTTTGGTGATAGTTAGAACGACATTTTAGTGATAGTTAACGACATTTTGGTGATAGTTAGCGACATTTTGGTGATAGTTAAGCCTGTAAACTTTTGATTATCAGTACTTTGTGATAACTGAAAATACATAAAATACTATAAAATAAGGAAACAAACATAAATTTTGTTTAATACTAAAATGATTAGTATTAATTTTCAATCATTAAGCTATGGTTCCAAACAAAATATTATTTTGTGTAAACTTGAGGAGTTTTGTTGAGTATAGTTTTTGAAGAAAAATAGGGTTTGCTTGTAGAAGAGAAAACTGCTAAATAATCATAAGTGCAAAATTTGCACTTATGATTATTTCATATTAATTTTTAAATACGAATTGTAATGCAATCACCTTTTTACCTTGTTTTTTTTCTTTAAAGTCAAAACTTGTATCATGTATTGCAAGTTCTTTCTGTGCTTGTTGTATAACATAGCGTTTAAAATCAAAGTAGCGTCCATATTCCGTCTCCCCTATTCTCAAAATTTTACGCAGTTGTTCAACCGATAGTGTTAGTGTGCCGTTAGGTTTTGGTAATTTTCTAAATAATTCGTACAAACATTGCGAATAGTAACTCTTAAATAAAATTAACTTTTCAAGGCTATAAATACTAAACTGATGCTTTAGTTTCAATAAATATTGGTGTAGATTGGCATCTATACGGAGTTTTATTTGGCCTTTGCCTTTCATATATTTAGCACTGCTCAACAATGAAACTTGTAAAATACCATCGGGTTCGGTAATCTTGCATACATGCTTTATCAGATTAATTGTAGCTTTTTGCAACTCAACAAAAGCCGATTCTCCTTTGAGTCCGCTGGCCATAATCACCTGACGGGCATCAAGTATTATTTCTGGAACTACTTTTAGGCCGCTTAAATCAAGTAAATTATCACCGATTTGTTCAATTATAGCAATAAAAATGCGGCGTTCAAACAAAGTCATTTCATACTGAGCCATAATTAAATCATTCAGTTGTTCAATTATATCGGCCGAGATTTCATTCGCTGTCGTTGATACAGCAACTTGATTTGGTGTGAATAGCTGATGCTGATAACCACTAATGTGAGCTACGCTTGTCATAAGAAATAGAATGATTTTTTTGTACACCAAATTTCTCGTTTTTATTATTACAAAGCAATTTTTTTGATTCTATTTTGATAGGTTTTATATAAAAATAGGCTCAAAAAGAATACGAATTGTAAGTTTCGTTCTCGTCGTTTTTGTTTTTTTATTACGAGAACGAACCTTGCTTTTCGCATTCTTCTATCTTTAAATTGATAGAAATATTTAGATATTTTTTTATCCTTTTTTTGTTTTAAAAGATAAATATTTATACTTTTGAACAAATAAAAATCGTAATTATCATGATTTCTTCCGAACTGGTTATTAAATTTTTGAATATGAAACCTGCACTCAATCGTACACAGATTGAAAAAGAGGCAGGAATTCCATCAAGGATTCTCTATAAAGTTGTTGATGGATTGGCTAAACTCAACGAAACACACCTAAGTAAATTAGAACCAGTTTTACGGCAATATGGCTATTCAGATGAATTATTTTCTAAGGCTAAAGTTATTTCGATTGTTAATCACAAAGGTGGAGTAGGCAAGACCACTTCAACGATAAATCTCGGAAAGGCTCTCAATTTATTGGGAAATCGAGTGTTGATGATTGATATGGATTCTCAAGGAAATCTCTCGCAGTGCTTTGGAATCCATTCTCCTGAAATGCAAGTCATAGATTCTTTGCTGAGTAAAGAGCCACTACCTTTAGTTCAGATTGAAGAAAACCTTATGATTTCACCTTCAGACATTCGGATGGCCTACCGTGAATTAGAGTTGGTCAATTCGATTGGAGCAGAGAAACGCCTGCATAATAAAATAAGCCCAATTTTAAGCGATTTTGATTACGTACTTATCGACTGCCCACCATCGCTCAATATTCTTACTACAGCGGCTTTAGTGGCCTCTCATGAGTGTATTGTACCTATGCAACCAGAGGCATCGGCGTATTATGGTGTAGAAAACCTTTTCAATCGTATCATGGAAATTCGTGAACACAGCAATTTCTCATTAACCATTAAGGGAATTTTGTTTACGATGATTCATAAAAATCAAAGTGTGCATCGTGGCATGATTGAACACATCAAAGAAACCTACGGACATTTCAATATTTTCAAGACTCAAATCGAAAGTTCGACTGTTATCAAGCAATCGCAAGTTGCTAAACAAGATTTATTCAGTTATTCGCCGAAATCAATTTCGGCCGAGCAATACATGAACGTCGCTAAAGAAGTAATGACTTTGGCTTAAAATAAACCCACCTATGGCAAAGAATTTTATGGCTGGAATGAAAAAGACTTTGGTTGATTTGCAACCTTCGACTTTTTCTGAAACCGAAAAAATAAAGAAACAGATTACAATACTCGAATCGCTCAAGCAGTTTATTCCACCACTTACAGGTGAAGAATATAAACAGCTTGAAAATAATATTCTAAAACATGGCTGTAAAGACCCACTCACTGTTTGGGAAACAACTGAGCTAAAAGCTGGAGTAGGGGAGAGTGATGAACCCGTTTATATCTTGATTGATGGACATAACCGATATAAAATCTGTACCCAATTTGGAGTTGATTTTAAGATTGGCCTGCTCGACTTTGAAGATTTAGATGCGGTAAAAGACTACATGATTGATTTTCAGCTGGGTAGAAGAAATTTGAATCCAGAGCAGATTTCGTATTTCAGAGGATTAAGATATAACCGAGAGAAAACAGGTAAAGGGAAGTATGATAGGGAAGGAGGAGAGAAAGGAGATATTGCCGAAAAACTGGCAGCAGAACATTCAGTAAGTCCACGGACGATTAAGAACGATGGTGATTTTGCCAAAGGAGTAGAAAAATTACCAATAGCCATCAAAAGTGAACTACTGGCTGGTAAGATTGATTTGAGTAAAGATGAAATTCAACGTCTTGGAAAAATTGAAGTAAATATCGAAGAGCTAAACTCGGTTGATGCTATAAAAAATGCTGTTAGTAGGGGAGAGGTTAAAGCAACAGTCAAGAATAATCAGAAAGTAATAAAAGCCCTCAAGAAAGACGTAATTGATTTTGCCAAAACCATTTCGACCAAAAAGGATTGTGAGCAATTAGTCAGTAAAATTTCGAGTCTTAAGAAGCTCTTAGAATCATAAGTGCAAAATTTGCACTTATGATTTTTTTGATGTTTTACATTTCCGCAACTTTACCAAATAGTAAATATTTAAATACGAACTATAATTCGTATTTTCTTGATTTTAATGTTTTTCTTCTTAAATTTACAGTTAAATAAGAATTATAGTTCTGTTATGAAGTTTGGGAAATTGATAGAAGAACGGCGTAAGTATTTACAAATTAGGCAAGAGGACTTAGCCGAGCTTTGTGAAATTTCGACAAAATCTATTCAGAAAATAGAAAATGATAGAGCGAATCCAACGCTGAAAACGCTAAAAAAAATATTAGATGTTTTGGGTATGGAAATGAATGTAGTGATAAAAAAGCTAAACAATGAAAGCGGGAGTTTACTATAATCATATTTTGGCAGGTTACATAGAGAAATCAGGTAGCAGCTACTTTTTTGAGTACACTTCAAACTATTTGACTTCAGCATTGCCAGCCATTAGTTTTTCATTTCCAAAACAAACCAAAGTATTTGAATCATCTTCGCTTTTTCCGTTTTTTAGTGGATTACTATCGGAAGGAATTAATAAAGAAATTCAGTGTAAATCTTTACAAATAGACGAAAAAGATGAATTTACACGCCTACTGAAAACAGCTCAGAATGATACGATAGGGGCAATTACAGTAAGAGAAATATGAGCAAATGTTTATCTACATATAAACCAATAAAAGCCCTTGGTTTTTCTTCGATAGCCCTCAAACAATTATTTGATGGAAGCAAGGTTTCTCCATTTCTTGACTTTGAAGCTCCAGAATTTATCTACAATAATGATTTTGAAAATAATATCCGACAAATTTCTATTTCAGGGGTACAAGTAAAATATTCGTTGCAGCTTGAAGAAGATATGTTAAAACTTACTCAAGTAGGGGGGGCGTATATTCTAAAACCAATTCCTGTTGGAAGATTTCAAAATTTAGCTGCTGCACCTGAGAATGAACATTTGACGATGCAAATTGCTTCACAGATTTTTGGAATTGAAACAGCTCCCAATACATTGGTGTATTTTAAAAATGCTGAACCAGCATATTTGGTAAAAAGATTTGATGTACAACCCGATGGAATGAAGTGGCTGCAAGAAGATTTCTGCCAAATAAAACAAGTAAGTAGGCAAACGAATGGAGACAATTATAAGTATGAAGGCAGTTACGAAGAAATAGCAACCTTAATAAAAAAGTATTGTGCGGCTTGGCCTGTAGAAATCGAGCGTTTTTATAAGTTAGTACTGTTTAATTATTTATTTTCAAATGGTGATGCTCATTTAAAAAACTTCTCTTTGATTCAAACGAAATTTGGTGATTTTAGGCTTTCACCTGCTTATGACCTTTTATGTACATATCTACACACACCCAACGAACCAGCAATGGCCTTGGATTTATTTGCTGATGATTACTACACCGAACCTTATGATACATTAGGATATTTTAGCTATACTGATTTCGTTGAGTTTGGCCAAAAAATAGGTATTCAACCAAAAAGATTGGTTCGTATCATTGATGATTTTACTAAAAAATCATTGAAAGTTAAGAAGATGATAGATAATTCGTTTTTAGATGCCAACATCAAGGATATCTACTTTAATCAGTATGAAAGTAGATTGAAAGCATGTTTATATATAATATGAGCATGATTATTATTTAACATAATAAAAGTTATAAAACTAATCATATGCTACTAAATTGACTTGACATATATCTTGTAAATATATGATAATCAATGACTTACAAAGAAATAAAAAAAATCGTAACTTCATACCCTACTTACGAAAAGTAGTAGAAA
>JACCDQ010811267.1_pt1 | contig 17064 bp, 7 predicted proteins | sample 7446031 | NCBI WGS metagenome assembly JACCDQ01 (sample SAMN15323442, study PRJNA562643) | freshwater metagenome | isolation source: river surface water | place: USA:Blue River Watershed | collected 2017-08-17
GATCAAATCACTACCGATCCGATAGAACTCGATGCCGTTTTCATGCTCGGCGGGCTCAGTACCTGGCTTGCTGAAGTCAAACACCACGGCACTTCGTGTGAACTGCAGGGTGTAAGGGCGCTCATCGAGGCGTCGCAGGAAGTAGTGAGCCTCTTCAGCTGCTTCTGGCAAGACCACGCCGTAGCGCTCGGATCGGTCAAGGTAAAAGTCCAGCAGTGCTGCGAGATCGCGATTCTTAATGGGGCGGTCGGGCCGATCTACGTCAGCCATCCTCGGGTCGAAGTGATAGGCCAAGACGTGCTCGGCCTGAGCGATCTGATCAGCGATGGACGCCTTCAACTGCGCGTAGGCAGCCACATCACCTACTTGGCTGTAGCACTTCACTTCGACCAGCCGACATGTCACCACGCGGCTTGCTGGGTCGAGGTCGAACAGGGCAAGGTCAGTCCGTCGGAAGCTGACTTCATCGCCCATTTCCTCCGCGCTTTGCTTCAACGCCTTGTACAACTCCAAGTGCGCGTCCAACGGCACGACGACTTGGTTCTGGAAAACGCCTTGATGTTCGAGGAACAAGCGCGAGAGCGCGAGACCCATCGCCTCGGCCCGCTGCGACGAAGAAGACAACAGCTTCAATGCCAACCGTCCGGACAGCGAGCGAAGCTGATCAAGCATCACCAAGGCATGTCGGCCTGTGTTTGGTAGACCGTACTCGCCCAAGATGGGCACCAGCAAGGACTCAAGCTCGGCGACAGATCGCGACGTGATCGCCAGACGATGGCTCATCGCATTCGCCATGTCTGGCGAATGGTCAATTAGATAGTCCGGCCGTGTGGCATGTCGCCTATGGTCAAAGAACTCGATCCCCAAGTTACGATCAATTGTGAGTACCCAGTCACTGACCTCATGCACCTGATGGAGCATGGCTCGCTCGTCGGCGGACAAGCTCAAAGCAACCACAGGACGAGCATGTGGCAGATATTGGCTGCGTGCGACCGTCGCCACAGCCACGGATACCGCACGGGAGATGCTTCCCATCAAGTCGGATAGAACCTCCGCTCCCTCTAGAGGCTGTGCGAAGCCGTGCAGAGGGCGGCGAAGCCAGGTGATGGACTGCTCGTCCTCCAGATATTTCACCTCAAACGGTTGAACAAGTCCATGGACAAAGGAAGAGTCGTCGCTGTCCTGAACATCAACTGCTCGTATCTCCTCTGCCGGGAACAGGTCAAACAAGAAGGAAAGGTGTGCGGCGTGCAAATCCGGGTCGTCGCGGAATTCCTTGATTGCCCGAATGGCCAATCTCAACTTGGGGTGCAGATGACTGTCGGTTGGCGTTGAGAACGCGTCTGCCTCTTTGGCGCTGGTTCCTGAGTCTGGGGACAAGAGTTCCAGTAACGCTCCCCCCGTTGATGGTGCAGCCGGGTCAAGTACAAACAGCCTGATGTCATACCGCAGATCAGAAAATTCAGGATTTCGCTGGAGTGCTAGCAGCATCTCGGACAATGCCCCTGCTCGCCCGACGTTGAAAGCATTTATCGTCAGAGTCTCGACATACGGGTGTTGAACGAGGTAACGCTGCACGCGCGCAGCCAGATACGCACTATCAATGGTCGCACCGCCGATGGCGGGTTCCGGCAGTCCGAGTGCTGAGCAGACGTCTCCGATCAATCCACGAGGGTCTTTCTCATCGGTCGCAGCGTACAAGGACCAGAACGGATTGATGTTGTCCACCGCCAGCGCTGTACGTCCCAACTCTTCGCCGAAGGGAATTACAGGAGGAAAGGCCGCTGGTGCAAGTTGCTTGATCACCGCGTCACGGGTTGGGACTACAAACTCCTTGATGCTAGACCGGCTTTGCTCCATCCAGGTCTGCCCGAGATGACTCCAGGTGACATGCCAATTGGCACGCAGCGGATGCATTGGCCCCAGCAACACAGCATCTCGTCGTCTGCCTTGGTAGTCTTCCAAAGCCAGGGCAACTGAATCGACTGTGAGCGCGCATCGAAGCTCATCCATGGCCTGCCGCGCAACGGCCGCATCAGTGGAGTTAGCGCGTGCAAGCACGGCATCAATCCAAGCCAGGTAGGCAGCAGCATAGTTTTGGGCCGGCTCCTGCAGATGCAGAAGATTGCAGGCCTGCATGATGAGCCGCTGGTCACCCTTCAGTACGGCTGCGAAGAACGCCGCTCGTGCCTCTCGGAACCTAGCGACTTCGTCGGAAACAGGCCAGTTGAACGAAGTCGTGGAACGTGTCGCAACACCGGAAGCACTAATCGAAAGCCTCAGACGGTTAAGGGTATCGGGTTCTTCAAGAAATGCCCGCTCCAGGTTGGCCAGCTGACCGGACACGAGGACGTTCGCCTTCCCCTCTTTGCCCAGGCGAATCTCCAATGTCTCGCCGTTTGCCGTGGCCTTACTGCTGCGTTCCACCCACCCGTAGCCGGTGACAGTAATGGAACCGGGATCGCGGTCCTGGGTAACGGCAGCGAAACGCGCGCGTAGCAACGCGTGCATCAAGCTTGCCTCGCGCGGCACAGCACGTTGTGGTGGTTCTACCTCGACCTCATCGTCGGTAACCACGTAGAAGAGATCACTCTCGTTATGACTGGCATGCGTCTCCGATGTGTCACTGTTGAACCGTATCGGATTGCCTTCACCATCGGCGAGCGGGATGCGATCACCGTCTTCGGTTTCAGCATACACGCGAACGAAGTGCCAGCCCTCCTCCCAGTCGACCTTGTTTATTGACGAGAAGGCAATCGCGCCCGAGTCTGTGCCCTTGGTCCAAGCTACCTTACGCCGACGCAAGCCGGTCGGCCCGTTGTCACGAGACACGACTTCCGCTACAAACCGTGACAGGCCCTCCACCTTGGAAGGAACTGGGTCAACACGGAAAGAGACACTGAACTTCTTGAGCCCGGTCTTTGATATGGGCAGCACCTTGTGCCCGATTAACTCTGCCAGTCGAGGGTCGTGGTTGTCTTCTTTCACCACCGGCAGGTCGGGCAGCAGAACATCACCGATGTAGACAGTGTCCGGATTGACTCCACCGTCCTCAAACAGCCACTGGTTGAACGCAAGAGGCCAGTTCACGCGGTCACGAACAACCGCTTGCGTCCACTCCATGGGATTGGAAACTCCAACCCGTGAAAAGAACTCGCCCAGCTGCTTGCAGAACAAGGGGTCGAGTAAGCCCAGCTCAAGGGCTCGAACGCGGTCTGTCTTGGTAGACCAAGTGATGCGCTCTACACACTCCCGGTTGCGCGCCACACGGGCAGGGGTTCGCTCAGCTTGCTGAAACAGCTCAAAGTCCGGTACCAGAGCCAACTCAAACAGCGCAGCCCCCATGGCGTCAGGATCAAACTTATTGACTTGGCAGGTGAGCAAATACCGCGCCACAGCGGCATCGTCGGCGTACCGCCAACGTGCATCCCGTCGCCGCAACTCGCTCAAGAATGCTTCTACGGCCACACGCAAATTGGCGGGAATTTTTGCGATCAGCTGTGCATTCAGTTCGGCGTAGGCACCGTCAATCGTCACTTCTTCAAATGTCGCAACACCAAAGGAGTCTTCCGCCGATGCACGCAGATCGTTGGGCACGAACACCAGCAGCGGGGGCCGAAGCTCATCGTTAGGAAGAGGGTTTCGCAACTCCACCAGCTTGGTACTGCTGACGGCCATGTCCGGCGCCATGGCCCGCAAGCTGTCGTCTGCCAGAACCACGACGTTCGCGGATGGCACGGCAGCCCGTAGGCCACCTGCTAGTCGAATCATCAGCTCACGATCCAAGTCTGTGACCCGCATGCAATGCCCTAGGTCACGTGCAGCAAGCAGCTGCGACAGCCTTGGCAGCAGCACTGATTCCAGTGCAGCGTTCAGTTCGTGGCTCGTGAGTTCACGCAGTCCTTGGCTCATGCGCGTACTCCCTCTGTTAGTTCTGCAATCGTGTAGCGCGGCACAACTGTCTGGGTCACGTAGGCATCAGAAAGGTCTCGATAGAAGCCAATCTCCCGAAGGCGTCCGGTGAATGCCTGCACATTGCTACGCAAGGCTTTGCGTTCGTCGATGGTCGGTGCGCTGAAGCCCTCGCCTGGAGGCAATTGATCGATGTAGAGCCCATAGCGTTCGCGCAGGAACGACAGCAGGTCATCGATCCGCATCTCCCCGGTAAAGTAACCTTGGGCACCGCCTGGCCGCAACACAGCAATCTGGAGCAGCACTTCCAGCAAGCGGCTATCCAGCGCAAATCGCCGAGGTGCGTTTCGCGCGCGGGTCTGCGCAAGAAGCGCCCCCGACTTGTTCTTCAACATCGTCGCATCCAGCGACTCGATGATGTACTTTCGGTGGAAGGCACCACGCAGGGCCACCAGAATCTCGATGTAAGTCTCGAAGTCCGACAGCCCCATCTTTGTGATGGCTTCGACCTCTGCGTCCAAACCCGCGTCTCCTTCGGACAAGGATTCCAGTAGACCTGCCAGACGCTCACCGAAGAACTTGTCGCGCTCTTCCGCAAAGGGCTCGCCTTGCAGGCCGTATAGCTCGCCCACCGAAAACACGGAATTCAACGGCCGGATCAGTTTGCCGCGACGAACAAGGTGTTCTGAGAATTCGTCTAGCTTTTTGGCAACGAAGTACGCCCGCACAAAGCTAGGAATGCGCCGGTAGTAGGCATCTGCGCTGCTCTCAGCCAGTGCGGCAGCTGGAGACTCCGCACTGCCCGACAGGTCAACGAACAAACCGAGCTTGTAAGGGCAGTCACCCTGAGGTTCGCGTTGCTCGCGTGGCTTCATGGGACATGTCGATTCGGCGCACAGCGTGTTCGCGCCTTCCAGCTTTTGCCAGGTGGGCAGCAGCTTTAACAAGCGAAGGTGGTACAGCGCCAAGTGGAACGACAGCAGCACCTTCAGGTACTCCACCATAACCGAGCGCGGCATGAAGGGCTTGTAGAACAGCAGTCGCTGAATGTCTTCGGCCATCAGATCGGCTGAGCCGATGCACACAGGCGCGAACCGATCACCGCCCGCACGTGTGTCTGCCGTGTCCTTCCTCTGCGACAAAAAGTGCAGCAACGTCGCCGTCTCGATGTCTGTCAGCGCCTTGTCGTTCAGCTCTCGTGTGAGCTTGTCGAACCCGTCAAAGAAGAAGCCCTTGAGATGCTCGATGGCTTTATGGCCGGCGAGGTGGCGTGCGTGGTGCAGCATTTGATAAAGATGCTGTGCAGCCCCGTAGTCACGCGAGTGCTTCGGATTGCGAAAGCGATAGGTATAGCCGTGCAGAGGACGAGGCCCTGCCACGGCGGCATTTTTCTTGCCTCGGTTCACGATGTCCATCAGGTGGGTTTCCACCCAACGCTCCACCATGTCTCGGTGCTGCGTAAAGCCCAAGAACTTGTCGCTGGCATCGAGAATGTCATCGACAAACTTATCCACGGTCAGCTCTCGTTTATCGCGAAAAACGCTCGGATAGCCACCATGCTCCAGGCGCTCGAACAGGCCCGTGAGCACCCGATCCATCTCGATGGTCTTGAAGTCGAGATAGCTTATCTTCGGGAGTCGGAACTCCCTGTCCTTTTTCTGCAATGCCATCAGTTCCCCCTGGCGCCGCTCTCTGCGGCTTCTTCTTGGCGTGCGCCCGTCGCTGGCCCCTGCAGCAAACGCATCTCCACCCGGCCATCGTCATGGCGGGCCAAGCGGTAGAAGTCGTGCCCCGTGGTGGTCAGCAGAATTTCCCGGTAAGGCTGAGCGTTGAGGCTGTTCTTAAACACGCCTAGGCAGAGATAGAAGCCCTGCATCTCCTCAACGCTGGGCCGATAGCCTTCATTCAGGCGAACCAACATCTCGAACACGTCGAGGTTGATGATCAACTCACTGCTGATGGACCCTGCACCTTGGCCCTGGTACTTCAACAGCAGGCCTGTTGGCAGGTGTTCAACGAAACGAGCCTTGGCCGCAAAATCTTGAACTTGCAGCCCAAAGCCTTCCACAGGGAACAGGCGATAACTGCGAACCGTGCCGTGCTCGACCTGCCTCAACTGCAATGCCAGGCTGGCTCCCAGTCGCTCAGGGCTCTGCAGCCCTTCCCCGCGGTTAATGGCATGCAGGATTTCGCTGGTGAGTTCGTCAATGGGCATTTCGCCCCGAACAATCTCGACCATGCGCTTGGCTGAGCGATAAGGCAGCATCTTTTCCCAGCTGGCGTCGCGCCGCTCGAAGAAATGCTTACGGCGCGCCATGGCTACATACTCACGGTGCTTGCGCGCCCGTTGGCGGACCGACGAGTCCGAGACGCCACGGGGCAGGTCGCCGAACAGGCGTTTCAACACCTCGAAATCAAACTGCCCCCGGCGCTCAAAACGGAATAGAGCGCGGTCATCGGGCTGCACAAAGTCCAGCCCTCGGTCAAAGCGGGGATCTTCCTGCTTGCCCACATCAAGATCGCTCAGCAAAGTCAGCAGGCGGTCAGAGGTAGCTTGTCCGCCACCCATCCAGCTGTTGAAGTAGAAGCTCCGCGCCACTTCATCGTGCTTGCCCAACGCGTAAAGGGCATGAATCTCGCCACAGTCGCGGTTGCCAATCAGCATGAAGGAGAGTGCTGAGCGCAGATCACGCATCGTGATGTGCAGGCGCCCGCGCAGGTGAGCCATGGTGTAAAGCGTCTTGAGGCGCTCCAGCAGGCGCGGCCCGGCGATCTCATCCTGGAAGCTGCGCGCGTTGTGTAAGGCGTAACAACTGTCCTTCAAGTCACACTGCTCGCACGCGGCCCAGTTCTCAGGGCGCACGATGCTTCGCAGCGTGCGCTCCAGAATCGAGCCGCCTTCCGCCTCGGCCACAACGCTGCGCAGGTTCAGGTTCACCACGGCCACGCCAGACTCAGCTTCCCCGGTGGCGAATGCGCGCTGCACCAGGGCTGTGAGCGCCGGGAAGTCCCTTTCATGCGCGGCGAGGAAGTCCACCAAACGACCTTCGTTGATCGCAATCAGTCGCGTTTCTTGTGGCCTCCAGGACGCTGCATCGTTGCCCTTGAACGGGGCCAAGAAGTCCAGCAACACCTGGTTGTTGTCTTTGTTGCCCTCGTCTTGGCTACCGTCGTAGTTGATCAAGTAGCGCTTACCATCCAGGCCCAGTTCGCTGCCGTTGGCCAGACTTCGATTGACGGATCCGCCTCGGGTTTCGACTTCCTGCTCTAGTCGCTGCAAGAAGGCTGTTTTGCCGTCACCAGCATTGCCTGAGATCAGTACCAGACGGAACTCCCCGTGCAACACGGCGGGCAACAAGGCACGGTCCAGTGCTGTGTCCACGTAGGCAGAGAACCCAAGCGCGTCCATCCCACGCGTACCGGCATTGCTGCGACGGCTCTGGCTGTAGAGCGATAGCAGGTGCGAAACGAACGCGTTGGAGTTGGGTGCAGAGTCGGCCAAGGCGGCTTGTCCGCTGCTCACAGCCTTTGCCATGGCCATCAGGCTGACGGTCTGAATACGCCGCGCATGGCGAACCTCTGCCAGAGCATGGCGGAAATCAACGGCCGTGTGGAAGCGCTCGGCCCTGCGCGGAGCAATAGCCTTGAGCACCACGTTTACCAGCTCCGGCGCCAAGTCGGCAAAGCCCGATAGTTCACGCGGGTCGGGTGCAGGCTTGTTGATGGGTGGCTCGGTTGTGTCCCAGGGGTAGCGGGAGGTCAGTGCCTCATACAAGGTCAAGCCGAGGGCATACAGATCGCGGTCGGCGCGCTCGCCGTTATGCGGGATGACCTCAGGATCGAAATCCGGCGGCATATAGCGCCGGGAACCTCCACCGCGCGACTCCTTGTCGTTGGCGCCCACCGAAACATTGAAGTCGATGATCTTGGCGCCCTTCTGGGTCCACAACAGGTTGCGCGGCTTGATGTCGCAGTGATGAAAGCCCTGCGCATGCAGGTGTACCAAGCCCTCAATCACCTGCTTACCCAGCTCCAGTGCATCCTCAGGGGACAGCAGGCGATCACGGATCATGTCGCCGACGTCAGCTCCTTCCACGTACTCGAACACCAGGAACGGGATGTCACGACCAGGAATGACGTCTGCGTCGAGCACCCGCACCACGTGTGGGTGCTCAGGGATGTGCACCAGGTGGCGGTACTCCTTCTTCAGGCGGTCCAGGGTCGAATGCCGGTCGCTGACGATGAGCTTCACGGTGCGCGCCACATCACCTAAGGTGTCGATTACCTTGTAGACCACACCAAAACTGCCGCGCCCCAGTTTCTTTTCAACGATGAACTTGTGGGTCAGACGGTAGCCTGCTGCCAAGTTCAGATAGTCGGTTTGGGCGTTATCTAACTCAACTCTCTCGGGCTTCGGTACTTCAACAGGCTCACTGGCCGGTTGCGCCACGGGCTGCAGCAAGGCGTTCAAGGCTGCCAGCGCGACTGAGGCGGTCGGACGTTGGTGCTCGTCAAAGGCGCATAAGCTTTGCAGCCATGAGTCAAAAGCCTCGTTCAGCTCCGGCCGCAGTGCCGAGGGCTTGCTGAGAAATTCTCCAGCCCGATCCCACACTGTGGTTGGCTCGCCTGCAAACGGGCGCTCTCCGGTGAAGAGTTCGTACAGGATGACGCCGGCGGAAAAGATATCCGAGGCGCTCGATGCGGCCCCCGGCTCGCGGAATGCCTCGGGGGCCACGTACGCCTGTTCCACCCGATCGACAATGTCCATCGCGATGGTCAGACTACGGTCCCCGCCGGGTTTGGCGAAATCGAAGTCGGTGATACGTGTGGTGCCATCCTGGCCAATCAAGATCGCGCTCGGAGACAGGTTGCGATGCACCACACCGTGATGGTGCGCATGGGCCAAGGCAGCCAACAGGTCTTTTGCCACTCGCCACTTCTGGTCCAGCGTCAGCGCCAACTGAGGTCGGGCCATGTGCACCGTCAGCGCTTGGCCCGGCGCATCGTCCAAGATGAGGATGAAGGACTTGTCGTCATCGGTCGGGAAGAAATCCCGTGCGGCCACGATGTTTGGGTGCAGCGGCAGCTTGGAAAGCGCCCGGTAGGCATTGGCAATACGGTTGACCTGCGCCTTGCGCACGTCTTCGGGTTGATAGGGGTCAGCCTGGTACACCCGCAAGCGGGCCGTACCACCCGCGAATGCGTTTTCAGCCCGGAACTCGGTGTACGCCTCCGCTGCCCCGAGCTTTTCTTTCACCTGCCAGTGCCCAAAGCGCGGCACGGGAGAGGCAGGCTTCACCACCTTCAATGCATGCAGGATCAACCACTGCTGCTGTAGGATGTTCTTGGAGAAGCGCGTCGGAATGCGCGTGGCATCTTTGAAGTAGCGCTCTGCGTCCTTCAGCTTCACCACCCTGTCCGCATCAAGCTGCTCGCGGTCGTTCAGGTGTGCATCGGGCGCGGTGAGCAGGATGGCGGCGTCCACATACATGTCGTCCAGCTCATGCCGCCCTGGATTGGCTTGGGTCACCAGGCCCTTCACCGTTCGGGCGTGGCTGCGCAGCTTGCCGAGCGGCGATGGGTAGGGCGCACGCCCCTCCGGGTACCACTTGTTGCCGTACACATCGATAGTGCCGCGCGTGCCCTTCACGTCGACCAGGTAGAGGGCGTGCGGGGTCAGCAACGCGATGTCGATTTCAAAGCGCTCGCCCTGCCGCTCGATTTCGAAGTTGTGAAGCAGAACGCAACTATCTGGCAAGCGATCCCGCAGGTAAGCGATGGCACTGCGTTCTGCATCGTTGACCGGCTGGCCTACTGGGATCACCTTGGCCATGTTCACTTGCTCCCTTCGATCTGTTCTTCTACGGCTCGCCGAGCCCAGCGCTCAAGGCGCAATGCCTCACTCCTAAGCTCTGAAACTCTGAGGCCTGCTCTGCCGATGCGATCTGCAACTTCTCGATCTAACTCGGGCATCAGGCACTCCCCAATCTGCCGTACGTCCAAGTGCGGAATAGATGAACCAAAGGCGCGTGCCTTCAACTGTCTGAGGCCGTAGTCCGAAGTCAGAAACACGAATAGAAGACCTGCTTCGACTGGTGTGTGGCAGTTGATTCGAATCGCATCCTCTGAAACCGCCCCACCAATGATGTCGCCGTAGGGCAGCACCGGGCGGCCAATCACGCCTTGCAACTGTCCAGAGCGAGGCACCAACAGCGTGTTCGTACTTACGATGTATGGCTCGGCTAGCTTGTGCGGCAAGTAGTACGAGGCTTCGGGATCGTTCCAGAAGATGGCTGAGGTACCAAAAAGCGGGACGCCTCCCGAGTCGGCATCCAGAACAACGCGCTTGAAACGATTCGGCTCCACGATGCTGGAAGTGAACTGCGCTAAGGTCTGAAAGCGCCCGGACTGTTTGATCGTCTCCGTCGCATCTCGGTGGTAGCGACTGTGGAAGAAGCCGTCGCAACGCCTTTGAAGGCTGGACGCGCTGACTGATGATACAGAGAAGGGCGTGACGGCACCGCCTGTTGGCATTGATGGCAGGCCTGTCTTAGCCATAAGTTCTGCGGTGGCGCACTCAAGAGTGCGCGAGGCCTCATCTCGCAAAGACGCCGATCTGGCAATTGCCTGATCAATACGCGACTCAATGTCGGGTGAAAACCTTGGCACCGGCAGTTCCGCGATGTGCTCTGGTTCAATGTGCTGAATGATCGCGCCATAGGTTCCCGAAACCACCAGAGGCACACCGTAGCGGCTCGACAAGAAGGCGTATAGGTAGCCTGGCGGAATTCGCTCTAAATTGGGGACGACTCGAAGCACATGCTCTGAACAAGCCATTTCAGCCATTTCGGAACGAACGTATGCCATTCGGCCAATCGTTCCTGACCGCGTAATCAGGGTCCAAGCGGCGCCGAGCTTGAAGAGCGGATTTCGCTCGACCTGTCTTTTCGATAGCAACGGCAGCGCCGACAGATCTGCCGACAATATGTCCGAGCTGCCAAGAAATGGAACCCCATACTGAGGGTCATCAACCCAAGTACGGCCTTCGCGACCAGCGTGATAGATCCGCTCCGTGACTGTCGATAGCCTGTCGACAGTTTGTAAGCGCTTCAACGCATCTCGCGCCTCCAACGCGCCTGACATGTACGGGTTGCAGTCGAGACGCCGACCACCTTCATCAAGCCAACCGGATCGAACGATGCGCGCGTTCTTGAAATTGGCGAAGGTCATGCTGCGACCTCCAGAGGGAACCACGCAAGAAATGCCGCGTGCATCTCGGCGAAAGCCGCATCTGTGCAACCCTTGATCGAGATGTGCTCAGCCAGCTTTTGATAAATCGCGGACGAACGCGGCTTCTTGGCCTGTTTCAGAACCCACTCTGCAGTCTCTTTCGGCCGAGGTGGCTTAGCCAAGTCAACAGGCCACTTGCCACTGTCAGCAAGGTGTTGGCGCAGCGGCTTCACCCCTTGATAGCCAAGAGCGTCCGCCACTTGCGGCTTGTCCTGCCACAGCCAGTTTTCCAACTCGGGCTCGATGGCAATCACCTTGACCGCATCCTCGGCCCAGCCACTGGCCACCAGATTGGCCGTAATGTGGGCGACGATGGCGTCTTTGCCTGGCGAGCCTTCCCATTCGCAGTCCAGCACCACAAGGGCGCGATGGTGACTGTTCTGATAGGGGCGCAGCAGTTCATGTCCCTTGGTGTAGACCCCAGGGTCGTTGCCGCCTTCGTCCACCAACAGGTCTGCACCAACATCGGTGTTGATCTCGAACGGTGCGCAGCCAAGACTCAGATGCCAGCGTTCGCGTTTGAAATAGCCACGGAAAGTCGCCGCCATATTGCTGTCGGCCACCAAAATGACGCAGGGGCGTTTATTCATCATCCCAGCACCCCCGCTGCGAACAGGCTGCCGAGATCAATGCCGCCGCGCCACTCTTGAAGGCGAGGATGTTCCGTCCCGGCGACCATCTCCACGCCACCTTCGCTGGCCAGTCGTGCGCACAGCAACTGATCCAGCTTGGCGCGAGCCAAAACCACCGGCGAATGCGAGGACACCCACACCTGGCTGTCGTACATGGACGAGAGCGACTGCAAGACTGCCTCGATGGCGCGCGGATGGATACCGTTCTCTGGCTCCTCGGTCACCAAGATGGCCGGTTGCTTGCTGAGGTAGGGCAGCAGCGTCAGCGTGAGGATGCGCAATGTGCCATCCGACAAGCCGGGAGACGGCACTTTGAAATCGCCCTTGTAGCTGACCACGAAGTAGGCGTGGTGGTCGTCCTCACGTTCACGCACCTCGATGTCAACGACCTGCGGCAGCGCGGTTTGCACGTGGGCAATCCAGTCTACAAAGCGCTCGCTGCGGTAGCCGGTGGGAGCACCTTCGGGAGTTCCCTCGCGCTTCAGCTCCAGTGCGAGCCAGGGGATGTTGCGGCCGTTGGCGCTAATGACCTTAGGCTGCCCCGGTGGGCTGGCTTGGCGCATGGCCGACCAGTTGGGCTCCAGGAACACCGCCTCAGTCGTCAACAAGCTGTGCAGCCACCGTGCAGCAGGGTAACCCGCCTCGGACTCGAACAGCACACGCGGCATGGCCAGCAGGGTCTCGGGTAGACCGACCTTGACGGCTTTGGCGTGCGGCGTTTCTGGCTTGAATTCTGACTCGTAGCCAATTTCGCGCTTGAGTGTAAGGTGCCAGAGCTTCTTGTTCGCTGCCGTTGCCCCGTGAAAGCCCGCCTGTCGGCGATCTGGCCCATCAGCCTCGGGGAAGAGGAAGAGGTACTCGTAGGCCACAAGCAGCGATTGGTCTGCACTGATGCGCAAGCCGATCTCGTAGCGGATGTGCGTCGGCCATTGGCGGCGGTCTTCCTGCAATGCTAGTCTTGAGCGCTCCGTGCGTTTGCTGGCAAACAAGCCTTCAAGCACCTTTGATTGCACGGCCTCGGGAAGGCGTGCTTCGACAGCCAGCGAGAAGTCGCTGCCGCGGCCGGCGAACACCAGTTCGTTCAGGCTGCCAGCACGTGGGGGCAATTCGGGCCGGCGCTCCATAAACGGCGCGGAGACATTGTTTGCACGCAGCAAATCGCCCAAGAGCACGGGCAGATCAAGCAAGGTGGTCTTGCCAGAGCCGTTGGCCCCGACCAGGACGCGAAAGTCGCCGACATCGACGCCCAAGCGTTCGAAGCAGCGATAGCGTGTGGCTTCAAGTCGCGTGATCATTTGCCAGGCTCCGGATGTTGGGAGCGGAACTCGGCATACGCCTTGGCGATTTCTGGCAGGTCGTCGTCGAGGATGCGCTCCTTGCGGTGCAGCGTGCGCACTTGAAGACCACCGCCGATGCGGACCTTCTCCTCGTGGCTAACATCCACCAGGATTTCTTCACCGTCAGGGTGGCGCTTGTAGAGCGTGTTGCCACGGCGGTCGAAGCCCACCTTCTCGGCGACTGCCATGAAGACGGGGTAATCCTTCTTCTGGCCCAGGTCTTCTGCCTTGATCACCTCTTCAGGCTTGCGCTTCAGGAAGAGCAAGCTAGTCAAGATGTTGACGTTGGCCTCGACGATGAAGGACTCCACCGGCAGGTCGATACTGGCCAGCACCCAGCAGTGGCGAAGAATCCAGTAACGGATGTACTCATCGCCGGGGTTGCCCAAGATGCCGTCAGGCAAGACGATGCCAGCACGGCCACCCGGCTTGAGCCACTTGACGCAACGTTCGATGAACAGCACCTCGGGCGATACGGCAGGCTTGATGGCATTGGTCATCACGAAGCCATCGCCTTGCCGCTCCCAGCGGCGGGCCAGCTCGTACTGCTCCAGGATGGTTTTTTCAGTGACCGGGATGTCTGAGCCGAATGGCGGGTTGGTCATCAAGACATCGATGGTACCGAGCGGGATGGCTGCCTTCGCAGCAGGCACACCAGGCAGGTGGCCTGCCGGGAATTCCAGGGAGTTCATGTGATAGAGATGGCCCAGCGAATTGCCAGCCATCATCACGTTCATCTGTGCGGCGCGAACCAGGAAGGGGTCGAAGTCAGCGCCAAACAGATTCTTGGCGGCGAAGCTGGCCAGCCGGTCTCGAATGGAGACAAACTCTTCGGTGTTCTCGTCGCCCGCCTTGATGCGCTTCTCTTCGTGGAAGACCTTGTTGAGATAGTTCAAGGTCTCGACCAGGAAGCCGCCCGTACCACAGGACGAATCGAGCACGCGCTCATGTTCCTTGGGTGCCAGCATCTTGACCACGAGGCTGATTGCGCCACGCGGCGTGAAGTATTGGCCCCGATCGCCGCGCAGGTTGGTGCCGACGATTTCTTGGTAGGCCGTACCTTTGGCATCCACATCGGTGCGGCCAAAGTCGTAGCGGGCCAGCTCGGAGACGATGAAGGCCAGGGCACGATCGGACAGGGTGATCTCTTCGTTACCCTTAAACAGGCCGTCGTACTTTTTCTTCACCGCTTCAAAAAGCGGTTTGATGCGCAGGCGGATTTGCTCCCGGCCGACGACCTCATACGGCTCGAACGGCCCCACCCAGAAGCGCCGTGCATCGTTGAGCTGCTGTTCGTCGTACATCTTGCAGAAGATGAGGTACAAGAACTGCCAGAAGGCCGCGTCCTTGGGCATACCTTCGTTGCCGTGGATGTAGTTGTGGCAGCGGCGGAAGGCAGTGCGCAACATGACCGGATCGGCGCGGCGCAAGCACCCCATGGAGCGGCCTTCGACGCTAAAGGTGTCGTCACCCAAGGGCCAGTCGCCGATAGGCTTGAACTTGGTATCGAAGCGGGTGACTTCCTTCTTGAAGAAGAAGAACTCCAGGCCGTTGGTCCACAGGCCATAGTCGCAGCTTTCGACTTCGGCCATCACGGCTTCCAGCACCTCAAACTCTTTGCGCGCCTCTTCCGGATCACGCATGCGATAGGCGCCCTTGGTGCCGAGCTTGGGCTCTTTCTCAACCGCTACGGCACGGTAGAGGTTGTCCACCGTGTGCGCTTGGCCAGGTTTGAAGATCGCGATGTCCAGCTTACGGTTTTTGCCAAGCACCTTGACCTTGAAGTCGGGCTCTATGTCTTCGGCGGCAATGCCGTACTCATGGATGATGGCGCGGGCAATCCGCTGGCGGACTTGTTCCTTGTCGCTGTCCTTCACCGGTTTGCCGGTGATGTAGTCAAAGACCTTACCCTCTTCGAGTGCGCTTTCAGGCGCTTGGGCCTCTTGATCAAGGTCGCTCATATCGTTGTTGTCCTGTGCGGAGCGCTGCTTAGGCATTGCGGGGCTCCTTGTCATCAAAGTCGTCACTGCTGGCAGCGGCACCGCCCTCTCGTACCCAGGCGTCCACGTCTTCTTTTTTGAATTTCCAGAAGCGCCCGACCTTGTGCCCCGGCATGCCTTTGGAGGTCACCCAGGTGTAGATAGTGTCTTTGGCGACGCCGAGGTAGTCGGCGATTTCATCGACAGAGAGCCAGCGGTCGTCCATGTCTGCATCCAAACAGAAATGCGCCGCCAGAGTGGCGGCAACTGAACACAGTTTACGTCACATGCTACCAATCCAATAGGGTTTTAGCTTGTTTTGGTTGGGTTTAACCCTGTTTTGTTGCCTCGGTTTTGCTTGCTACAGCTTCGCCGACCACCCATTTCACCGAGCTGAGCCAGGCCATCCTCTACCGTGGCGCCGGCATCGACGTGGTGTGGACCTCCTTCGTCGCGCTGGGCCTGATCGGTTCGGTGCTGTTCGCGCTGTCGCTGCGGCGCTTCCGCGCCACCATCGCCCAGCTGGCTTGAGGCGCGGCCCGGCCAACAGGCCGTTGCCCTCAGTTCAGCGTCAGCGCCAGCGCCAGCGGCAGGAAGACCACGGCGGCCAGGTTGCCGAGCAGCACCATCGACGCGACCTTGTCCGGCTCCTGGCCGTAGCGTTCGGCGAACATGTAGTTGAGCACCGCCGGCGGCAGCGCGCCGAACACCAGCAGCAGCGCCTGCTCGCGCGCGGGCAGCGCGATAAGCTGCAGCATGACCCAGGCCGCCGCCATGCCGGCGAGCGGGCGCAGCATCGCGCCGAACAGGCCGAAGCCGACCGCCTCGATGCGCGATTCGGCCAGCCGCACGCCGAGCGCGAACAGCATCAGCGGGATCGAGATGTCGCCGACCATTCGGATCGCCGTCAGCAGCGGTGGCCAGACCTCGACTCCGCTCAGGCCGACCGCCAGCCCGGCGAAGGTCGCCAGCACCGGCGGCGACCGCCAGGCCTGCAGCCAGCTGCTGCGCGGGTCGAGCAGCCAGGCACCGAACGAGAAATGCAGCAGGTTCGACAGCACGAACAGCACCACCATCGGTGCCAGCGCCACGTCGCCGAAGGCCAGCACCGCCAGCGGTAGCCCGAGGTTGCCGCAGTTGTTGAACATCATCGGCGGCACCAGTGTCCTGGGCGCGATGCCGAACGCGCGCGCCGCCAGCCAGCCGAGCAGTCCGGTAACGGCGATCAGGCCCAGCCCCGCCAGCAGCAGCGGCAGGTAGTCGGCGAGGCGGAATTCCCTGCCGACCATGGCGCCGAATACCAGCGCCGGCACGAAGACCGCCAGGTTGAGCCGGTTCGCGTGCGACAGGTCGGGCTGCATGCGCAGCGCCACGAAAAAGCCCAGCGCGGTGATGGCGAACAGCGGAAACAGGATCGAGAGGATGCGGATCAGCATGGGGTCCATTCTGTGGCATTGCCCCGGGCATTGATCTTGCATGATGGAGGGGTTTGTCTGTCTACCTTCCGATCCATGCCCTGGCACGCCCATCTCGACCTCCAGTATCGCCGCGACCCGAGCGGCCAGACCCTGCTGCGGCACCGCCACGGCGGCCCGCTGCGCATCTTCAAGAGCCTCTATCCCGAGGGGCCGGCGGTCTGCCACAACGTGATCGTCCATCCGCCGGGCGGGCTGGTGCAGGGCGACCGGCTCGAGGTCGATGTCACGGTCGCGGCGGGTGCGCATGCGCTGGTCTCGACCCCGGGCGCGACCCGCTTCTACCGCAACGCCCGCGGCGAGCCGGCCGAGCAGCGGGTGCGGCTGGCGCTGGAGCCGGGCGCGCGGCTGGAATGGTTGCCGCTCGAGACCCTGGCCTATGACGGTTGCCGCGCGCTGAACCGGGTCGAGCTCGAGATCGCGCCGGGCGCCGAGCTGC
>JACCDQ011708770.1_pt1 | contig 17063 bp, 37 predicted proteins | sample 7446031 | NCBI WGS metagenome assembly JACCDQ01 (sample SAMN15323442, study PRJNA562643) | freshwater metagenome | isolation source: river surface water | place: USA:Blue River Watershed | collected 2017-08-17
AAATATTATTCGAAGTAAAAGAATTATCTAAAGAACAAAAATTTGCTTTTATCAATTCTTTGTCTTACGAATTAATTTCAAAAAATTTAGCTAAACAACATGTTAAAAATTTAACTTGTGAATTTATCAAAAAATATTTTCAACAATATTTACCTGGTATTGTTGCTGTTGATTATTCATATATAGTTAATGCAACATGTAGGGCTGAATTCAAAAGTGAAGAAATCAAAGATTAAGGAAAATAAAATGAATTTTGTAGCAATATGGAAAAATATAAAACAATTTTTAACGAAAGATATTGTTGGAGATTATGATTCTAAAATAGAAGAACGTGTTAAAAGTGTTAATATTAAAGAAATTTTAAAAAATAGCGGTCATAACAATTCTACATATATAGATCCATTTATAACTGACGTTTTAAGTTCTAGTTTTGATAATGTTTGTTTTCAATTATTAGGAGCTATTAATAGTATTGAACATAAAGATTATGAAGACTTTGAAAATCTTAGTGATAATGCTATTAAGCGTATATCATATGATATGTATTGGATAATTAAAACATTTAAGATAACTGGTGGTTATCGAGACATATTTATGGAAAAATATAAAGAAATGGAAACTGAAGAGTACAAAAAAAGAGAAGATATGAAAAGAGTTCATTTTTTCGAAAAAAGAAGAGTTGAAAAAGAAGCTGCTAAAGCAGTAGAAGAAGACAATAAAGAATTAATTCAAAGATTTAATGGAAAAACAGAAGAACAAAAATTAGAATTAATTAAAAAATTAATAGAAAATTTAAAATAAGGTACTAATTATGAAAAAATTTGTTTTAATATTATTATTGTCAATTTATTCATTTGGAGCAACAGCATTTCCTGTTGAGGTATCTAAATGTGCTACATGTCACAATCTTGCAGATACAGAAAATCAGCCTGGTAAAGCTCCTTTAATGAGAGATATAGTCAACTCTGTAAAAGCTAATTATAATAGCTCTAGAGACCAAAAAACATTCTTATATGACTTCTTAGTTGAACCTTCTAAGTGTGAAAATGTAAAAAGAGTTCTTTGTGAAGAACACTCTACAAAAAAATATGGTTTAATGAAAGATATCCAATTAACACCTATGGAATCATTAATAATAGTAAACTTTCTTATAGATAATTTTTAATTATCATTTAAGCTCAAAAACTATATACTACCTTTAATATTAAATATTAGGTGGTATATCTCATGTTATTAATTAAAAAATCAATTGTACTAGCTCAAAAAGAAAATGAATTATCAACATTAAATAAAATGTTAAATAATTTAGAAGTTAACGATTCTAATAAACAAAGAATTGAACAATTAAAAATTAGTATTTCTTTACATAAAGAAATAATTAAAAAATTGGAAAACTAATGTTATTAGGAAAAATAACTCTTCTTATTGAATCTAAAAATAAAAAATGGATTCGTTGCAGACCTATTGCTAATGGTAAAGGAGAACCTTTTAATCCAATTAGAGGTATTTCTCAAGTAGTTTATCTTGCTAATTGCAATATATCTCAAAATATGTTGAAAAATAATGTATATACTTTGTATGGAATATTTCATTCAAAAATTACAGAACAACAATTTAATGAATCGTATTGTAAGGTTAATGTTTCACCTATATCAGAAACTGTATTTAATCAATTAAATACTATTTATCCTAAAGAAAATCATGCATTTTCAATAATTTAATTGATTTTTAATCAAAAAAAAAGTTATAATAAAATTATATATCTCAATAATAGGAAAAACAAAATGGAAGATTATAAAAAACTACAAGAAGAATGGTTAAAGAAAAACAAACCAACTGTATGTCCAACAATAGATAATGGTTTACCTAAAGCTAAATCAAAAGATCCTTTAATTGAAGAAGGACTTGAAGGTTTTGTTGAAGATACTAAAAAAGCTAAAAAGAAATTAGATCCTGAAACTGGTTTAGAAACAGAAGAAGATCTTTTAGAAGATTTAGAGTCTGAAGACGAAAATTTAGAAAAAGAAGAAAATATTGAAGAGGAAGAAGAGGAAGACGAAGAATGATTACTGTTTTTGAAATAACTGAAAATACAAAGCCTTTTTATTTAAAAACAAGAGCTGTTCAATTTTGTTTTAATGATAAACCAGATAAGAAATTTACTTGGGAATTATTAGATAGTCATGATACGGTACATATTATTGTTGATAATGTTGAAACAAAAGAAATTCTTTTAGTTAAACAAAGAAGAATACCTGTTTTATTAAAAGATAAAACACAAGACGGTTTTTGCATTGAAGCATGTGCTGGCTTGATAGATAAAGAAGGTAAATCACCTTTAATTATTGCTCAAGAAGAAATTGAGGAAGAACTAGGTTATTATGTAGACGAATATAGAATTAAATTAGTTAAACAAGCTAAAAGTGGACTAGGTTCTTCTGGAAATGATATTTATTACTATTCAGCTGAAGTAACTGAAAAAGATAAAGTTAGTAATGGTGGAGGAACAGAAAATGAATCTATTGAAGTTTATAGATTAAAATATGAAGATATACCTTCATTTATAGATTCTGATTTTCATACTGATTCAACTACACTGTTTTTATTAACTAATTGGTTATTACAAAATACTTTAAAAAAACTTAAAAAGTAATATAATTACCATAATTAAGATCAAGTTAACTTGATCTTAATCCTGAAACAACCAACTTATCCACACCTAATATAAAATTTGGTATAGAAATATTTTCTAAAAATGTTGATTTAAATTCACTATAAAAAGAATGTAAATAATCTTTTTTAGACATACTTGGCTTTGAAGGTGGCTCAAAAGTAACAACTTCTGGTTCGCTATAACCAAAGTTTTTTCTATTTAAAAAATCTTTTAGATAATATAAACTATCACCTATTTTTGAAAATTTTTCCTCATAGTATTTTTGAGACATTGGAAGATTCCATACATAGATAGTATCTTTTAAATCCCTGAAAGATTTGATATATTCACTTGCTTCTTTTTTAGATTCTTCAAGAATTTTAACTCTTTCTTTAACTATTTTTTCAAGATCTTTAAAATCTATTTTAACCTCTAAAGGCACCATTTTTATTTTGTCACCAGATATAAAAGATTTTCTATCTTTAAATTCAATATCTGAAAAATAAATTGTTTCCATATTACATATCCTTTTTAAATTTAATATAAATTAGTTATATAACTTACTATCAATTATATTGATATATTTTAACACAAAGGTTTACAAATGGAATTAAAACAAGATTTACAATATGAAATAAAAGAATCTGAAAATCCTAAATTACGTGATATTTTTGCTGATCTAGCAAGAGATCATGGTTTTCCTATTTATTGGTACAATGAAGATAATACAGGTGATATTCAAGTTGATATTCATAGCACTTTTATTAGTGATTTAGACGAAATTATTAGTAGTAATGTATATGATTATAATGATACTTTAAAAGAGTTATTAGCTGTTATTAAAGAAAATTCACATATCCCATACTTTTACTATAACTAAGGAGTTAACATGTTTGAAATAAAAGAATTATATGATTCAGGTAGTTCAACTATAGTTGCTTACGTAGAAGCTGAAACAAAAGCAGAGGCTTATAAAAAAGCTGGCGTTTTGTATCCTAGTGGATACACTCCTATAACAGAGTTATCTGAAGAAGAAGCAAAACAAATTAAAATTGAATATTTTAAAAAATATTCAGTTGTAAAACTCGAATTAAAAGCTTTAAAAAATTATAAGATTGTTGAAAAATCTAAACTATTAAAAGATTTAATAAAACAGAAAAAAAATCTTTTAAAAGAATATAAAAAATATTATTGTTTTGAAATAAAGGATTTTTCATGTTCTCAAATATAGAAAAAAATGAAATATTAAAAAATCTAATTTATTCTATTTTACCAATAGCTGCAAGCAAATTTTTAAGATCAAAAGGATTCACAAATGAAGAAATTCATGAATTCTCAGAAAGTCATGAAAAAGTTGACTTTGATCTATTATTGAATTTCATAGCTGAAATAGAAGTTTTAAATTTAAATAATAGGCCTAATGAGTTAACAGCAAAACAGTATTTAGTTTCTTGGAATCATTCTGAGGAAGAAATAGAATATTTATTATCGAGTCAATCAATGAAATAATTAGAAAGAGAGATTAACTCTCTTTTCTAAGATTTTTAATCTTCTTTAGGTTCACCTTTTGGTTTTTTGTGTTCACCTTTGTGCTCACCCTTATGTTCTTTTTTAAACTCTTTTTTATCTTCTTTTACTTTTTGTAAACAACCAACTAACTCTGCTTTATCAGTTTTATTTAAACATTCTTTTTCAGCAGCAATGTTTTTTTCTTTAAATGCAACTTTTTCACCAACATGTTTTTTAATATCTTCTACAGATAAATTTTCCATTTTTTTATGGTTACAACCACAATCTTGCCCTTCTTGACATTGCATTTGCATTGGCTTCTCATTTGCACTTGCACTTACTGACATTAACGCACATGCTGCAACTAAACTATATAATATTTTTTTCATTTTATTTTTCTCCGTGTATATTGAAGTTAATTTATTTTTAACTCTATGTAATGAAATTCACTACTCTTTTTTAAAATAGAAACTGACGTAAAATTTATAGAATCTATAATCTTTAAAACAGTACCATTCTCCATTATATGCAATTCTTTATTAACTACTTTGGCACTTATATTATTTATATTAACTTTTTCATTAAAGCTAACTCTTATAATATCTTTTGTTCTTACCACAAATGTTTCATATTGATCCGCATAAAGATTTGCACTAAACAAAAGAATCATAATTAATCTTATGATTTTTTTCATTTTTCAAACCTCTTTTTTGTTTGATAATAAAATGATAACATATTAATCTTAACCAAATCTTAACAGTATAATTAAAAAACAAAACATTTTATTTTTAAGTTTATTTTTTGATATAATATATTAAAATTAAATAAAAAAGGAACTAAATATGAAAAAATTTTTAATAATGTCATTTATGGCTTGTACTGCACTGTTTGCTGATTCTAAAATTGAACAAGTTCAAGCTAGAATTCTAACAGGTGCTTATTTTACACAAGATAGTTTAACAATGCCTAATATTGTTATTGTTGATAACAAAGACTGTAAATATCTTGCTGACGCAACTTATGATTTAAAACAAGAAAAAGTTGGACTAAAACTAACAAAACAAAGTTGTTTAATTAATGGTAATATTACTGAGAATAAAATAGAAGGTTTTGTTCTTGAAAATAATTCTCAAGAAATTGGATTAGATAGTGTTATTTATTCAAATACAGACGGTAAGCATTATAAAGACGTAACAGCTACTTTAAAAAGTGGTAGAAATATAGAATTAAATTTTAAAAAAGTTGATTAGAAGCTTAAAGCTCCAAGTGGATATATAATTAAATATATTCCACTGGATCAATACAGATAATCTGTCCATTATGTTTAATGAACTGATTCTCATGTAAATCTAGTCTAAAGAAATCTTTTTTAGATACTTCCTTAACTATCTTTAAAGCTTCTTCTATTGCTTCAAGAACTTCTGCTTCTTCTTCAGAGAAGTCTTCTTCTCTACCAGAATGTTCAAAGTTTGATATTGCACAATCTATAATATTCATTCTTACAGAATAAGTATTTAGTTGTGTACCATTAATTTCAACTGGTCTACAGTTTTCCGTAACCTTCATTAAAGATTTAATGATAGGTGTTTGTTTAAAATCACTGAAACCTTGTACTTTTTCAACATAAAAAAACTCCCAGCCAAATGACTGAAGAGTGTAATATGTATCCAAGTCTTGAAACTCTAAACTATCTTCGTCTAAAGCTTCAATTTTGATTCCATGCTTTTTATAAAGCTTAGATAAAAACTTGTATTTTAGCTTATCTTTTGTGATAACTAAAATTAAACCTGTATCGTTCTGAAACATTTTTAGCTTCTCAAAATAAATTGAAAAAGCACCATAATCAATTATACTACCTATGTTTTCGATATGTTCTCCCATAACCTGTAGGTCATGAGATAAATCTCTTGCTGCATGAGTTAGTTTTGACATGAAAAATCCTTTAAATAAAATATAATTCATTGTTATATAAATAAAACTAGAAGAATTAAAATAAGTTCTAAAAAAGAACTTATTTTATTAATGTAGACTTGTTGCTTCAGGAAGATTTTTTTCTTTTCTTAATTTAACTAAAGATTCATACTTATCAATAATATCTTGTAAGTTCATTCTATAGCCACTTTCATGAACTTTCTTAATTAAATCATTAATATGTTCATAAGATTTTGCTCTATCTGAACTATGTTGAGTATTAAACTCTGACATAGTTATTGATATAAATCCGTCTGCATTCATTACACCATTGTGTAAAACCATTGTTATTACTTGCCAGCAATAACCTTGACTTATTGCTAGTGCACCTAAATTCTTTTGATTACTCAAAACTTCTTTTTTATGATAATTCATTATAAATTCCTTATCTTTGTTTAATTATTTGAATAATGTCAGATTCATTACAACCAACTTCTCTAGCAGCTTCTGATTTAGATAATGTATCAGAGTTAACTTCAACCCATTCTTTATAAGAATCTTCTTGTTCTCCGTCAGAATTGTATTCTGCTATGTAAATAGTAAATTTTGCCATTGTTTACTCCTTAAAACCCATAATCTAAATCTATATTAAATACACCAGCTAATACTTCAAATGTATCAAATAACGCTTGTTGATCAAAACCATTCTCTTGACCATTTTCCAACTTATAATTATGTTGATCTATACAGAATTGTAATTCTTTAGCAACTTCTTCATTTACAGCATTTTTTTCAATTAATGCAGCCATAATACTCACTAGTCCTGATTTAACAATCATTTCTTTTGAATTTAATTTTAAACTCATTTTTTATCCTTTGTTCTTTAAAATTTTTACCAATAAATTGATTCTATGTTATAGATTATTTTTTAAATAATCTAAAGCGTCTAACGCTGTTCCCTGAATAATAACTTCTACACTTTCAGAAAGCATAATATTCAATGGTTTATCAAAGTCTTCAATAATTAAATTCTTTGAATCTAATACAACAGGAATTCCATTATCAAATGTATCAAACTTATAATCGAATTTATCTATATAAGGTGCAACTGAATCCATGTAAACTATAACTCTTTTGTTTAAAGCAGAAGCAAAACCACATTCCCAAACAGTTCCAGAATCTGGTTCAGTCCCTCTCCAGTCATTTAAGTTAGCAATAACAACGTCACAATCTTTAATCATTTCTTTATTTGCCAAATATATCGCTTTAGACATGTTTTCTTTTGTATCTAAGGCAATCTCATTATCTAAAGGAAATAATCCTGTAAAACCTCTTTTTTCACACTCTTTTACTAAGTTTAAACCAATTGCTTTAGCTCCTAAATGGAATACTTCTGGCCCTGCTAAATAAACTTTCATTTTTTATCCTTTTCGTAATTAAATTTCATTTTCTGAAAATTTTGTTTAATGAATTCTTTTAGAATTTCAAAATCATTTCTATTTAAAAATACACACCTTAGATTAACAAAGAAAAAGTCATATTTTTCAAAAAATTGAATAATTGAAATACCTTCAACTGGACAATATTCGAAACCTTTTTCTATTTGCATATCTGTTTTAAATTGACCTGGTTTCTTCATATAAGTTGTTTTTTCAGAATGAATATCTTCATAAACGATATCCATTATTTGTAACAATTTTTCTTGACCGTCAATTATTTTAAAATAGTCTTCTAACAATATAGATAATCTATATATTTCAGATTCTATTTTTTTAAAAACTGATATTTGTTCTAAAGTAGATTTGTCTATTTTATACCTGTTTTTTCTCATATTAAATACCCCTAAAAAATTAGTTCAATAATAATTGAATTATATGTTATATTACAAAATTTTGTATAAAAAAGAGCTTTAAGAAGCTATTCATTCTGAAAATAGGAATGAACATTAATAGAGAATTATTTTTTCTAATATGATTCAAAGAAATAGTATTTAACGATATGAATAAACTAGCAAACAGTTTATTTAGTTTGATTTAAAAATCAAGAGTCTATGTGTCAAAACATGCAGTAGTTCAAGGTTTTTTAGCGAATTTTTTCCCTATTGCATATGCTAATTTAATATACGTTAGCTTAATGACACTTGGTATTGTATCACAAAATATATTAAAAATTAATACAATAGTTTTGTTATTATTGTCTTTGATTGTTATTTTAATGTACTCAATTAATGCAGAAATAGTTTACAAAACTAAAAAAGAAATGCGAGAAGGTATGTTAATTAACAGTATTAATAATATTATAGGTGCTATAGGTTTTGGATTTATATTCCAATAATTAAAATTAAAGCTAACAGATAAATTCTTTCTAAGAAATATATTGATTTCTTGTTCGCAATATAGTAATATAATTACATTAAAAAAAAGGAGTTTTAAATGTTTGTTTATTTTAGAAAAAACAATGAAGTTACTATTTCTAATGAAGAAATAAAAGATATACAATTTGTTGATAAAAAAGAAATTTCAAAAGGTGAAATATATTATCATTACAAAAATAAAAAAGCTTATACAGTTGTTGATTTTTGTTCTGTTAAAATAAATGATACCTGGTGTAAAGCTGTAATATATAGAACTAATAACTCAGATAGATTATTTGTTAGAGAATTAGTTAGTTTTGCTTTAAAGTTTAGTTAATTATGAAGTGCTTTTCCTTAACTGGTTTATCTAGTTTACTATTATTTCTAGTTGGTTTCATATTATTTGAAATAGTTCATTTTTCAAATAGTTTAACTGTGTATATTATAGTTGCAATACTTTCTTTAATTTATTTTTTCATTTTGAAAAAGTTCTTTTTTGATCTTAAAATACAACAAGATAGAGAATTTGAATTGGAAAGAATTAAACGAGCTAAACAATTAAAAAAAGTTGAACCGATAAAAAAAAGAATGTCTTTTTATGCTTCTCACTTAGATAAATATAGCGATAGGTTCATATATTTATTTAATAATAGAGCAAAGAGAACACTTTATAATTCAATGTACTGCAAAAGTAGTGTTTATTCATATTTTCTTGTTGACTTATTAGAAAATATAGATTTTAAAGAATTTGTAGTAACTGTACAAACAAAGGCTGGTGAAATAAAAATAATAGATAGTGTAGTTATTATAAATGAAAATAATAAACATTTTCTAAGATATAAGTATATATATGTTGACACAAAATATAAACATTTAGTTCCAGAAAAAATTATATCTATTGAACATAGACTTTAATTAATTTTTTCAATATAATATATTTTTAAAGATACAATGACGGAATATAGACGTTAGTAAGGGAAGAGACTGAAGATCGAAATGAAGCCAAGTTTGTTAGATCTCTTTGTATATCAAGCTCCGTTGGTTATACTTGGACGAGGCCATAAATACACTCATTCACAGGTGAAAGTCCTGTGATTGTATCTTTATCAAAAAAAATCTAAAATTTGTGAGTTAATATGAAAAAATACTTTTTTATTTTGTTAATTGTTTTTTTCTCTGGCTGCTCAAATATTAATATAAATACTCCAACACCATTTAGATTTCATATATCTGTTTAAATAAGACCTATAACAGATTAATTTCAAATCATGAGGTTAATCAAATGTTAATGGATTTCTATCAAATAACTGGTTTAATAGGTGCTGTTATATCTATTTTAATTTATGCTGCTTTACAATTTAATTTAGTTAAAGCTGAGTCAATAACATTTTCTTTTTATAATCTATTTGGTTCTGTATTAATAGCTATATCTTTAGTTAAATATTTTAATATAGGAACTTTTATAGTTGAAGTTTTTTGGATTTCAATTAGTTTATATGGATTATTAAAAGCAATTAAGATTTATTTAAACAAAAATAAGGTAGAATTTATTCAATATGAAATGAGCGATTTTAGTTAAAAATTTGGAGAGAGATTTTTTTAATTATTTCATATAAATTATTTTGCACTCAAGGGTTTTGCACGATTTCCTCGTAAGATATTAGCAACAAAAGTTAGGCTTTAATGAAAGTGAAGAGTTATTAAAGTCCTAACTAAAAAGATATTTATGAAAATGTTTTTTTAGTTGGGAGCAACAAGAAATACTCTAGTCTGAAGAGGCTATTACAAAAACTTTAAAGGGTGTTTAAAAACGCCCTTTTATTCGAATGAAAACTAAATTCCCAAAACCTAATCCTAATACTAAAAATATAAAAATTTGTTTTAAAGCATTTTCTTCTATTGTTAAAAATGAATAACTTATCAATATTATTAATATGCAAACTAATTCATAAATAAAATATTTATACTTTAAAAACTCACTTTTTTCTTTCAAATAAAATTGCTTTAAAAATTCTTTCATTATTGTACTTCTTCTTTTTTTAATTCAGTAAGAATTTCTGTTTTTAACTCAGCTTTTAATTCTTCTTTGAATTTTACTTTTTGTTTTGCTGCTTCTTCTTCAGCTTTTGTAGCTAATACATAGAATGCAGAAATAATTGCTAATAAGAAAATATATTCACATAAAGCGTGCCCTAAAATAGCACCTGTAAATGCTCCACCAACTAATACTATAGATCTATTAAAACCTTTTTCTTTTTCTTTTTCTTTTTCAAGTAAAATATAAGATAATATTACACCTATTATCAAACCTGCCAATACATACATATAATGTACCTCCCAGAATAAATTCATTTGAGTATTTATTTCAAACTATTTAAATTATAGTACAAATAATTATTTTTAAACTATTTTTAATATTAACTTACATATAATTAAGAAAAAGTTAAAGGATATAAAATGAAGCATGAACGAGTATCTAGTATTGATTATTACAAATGTGAATATTGTGACAAAGAATGGACAACTGATAAAGAAGCTACATTAAAACATGAAAAAGAGTGTACTTTTAATATTAAAGACGAGAAAAAAATTAAAAGAAGAGAATTAAGAAGTTCTATTTTTAAATCAAAAACTATTCAAGAATTAGACAAACGATTAAGATTATATTTTCATGAAGATTTGGTTCTATTAAATAAATTGGATTTAGACTTTAGATTAAATTTAATTACTTTAGAAGGTAATTATAAAATCACATATTCTGCAAATAACATTTTTATTAATTTATTGAAAAAATATAATTTAAATTATAGATTTAATGCAGCCAATTTTAAAGAAATATTTGAAACTGAAAAAGAAGTTCAAAGATTAAGAGATATTAGACTAACGTATGATAAAAAATGGCGTGAATTTAGAAATGAACGATTAGATAATGTTTTTAATCGAAATGAAAAAACTATTCAAAAGAAAGTTGATATTTCAATGATAGAAGATCAAATTAGAGTTTTGAATGAAAAATTGAAAAATGAAAAAACAATTTTAGAAAATATGGAAACAGAATATATAGACGAATTAAAAAAAGAATATGGATTTATTGATTATAGAGCTCAAATAAATGCTTTAATTGAAGTTCCTATTATATAATTTTAACTTAGAACGGGTGTTTTAAACAAACACACTGTTTCGACGCTTGGTGTCAAAACAAGGCCTTTTAAAGGCTTTGTTCTTCTTTTTTCTCTTTAACAATAAAAATATCTTGTTTAGCTTTTAAATATGTAGATAATAGATAAGAAATTCTACACCAACAAAGAAATGTAATTAATACTAAAATTGGATAACTTATACTAGGAAAAGATTTGTGATATATCATATTAATAGTTTCAGATTTACCTGATAAAAATGATAAAACTAATATCATAAACATATGAACTGATAACTCTAATTTTATTTTTCCTATTGGTCTGTAGCTGTAATCTAAAAATTTCATTTTTTACTCCTGGTATTTAATAAGTTAATTATACTTATTTAAACTTAAAAGTATTTAAAATAAGCTAAATTTAAGCAATACAGGAGTATAATTCTCTTATGCATTAGGAAGGTAGGCTTAGAAGTAGCTAGTTGGTTTGGAAACCAAATATCCTTTAAAGAGTGGTGATAAGCCCATGTGACAAAAAGAAGTTTCAGTATATCTAACTTTGGAACTTGTGAGATCCGCAAGAAAAAAATACTGCTTTGTGTAAATGATACCAATGAATCGTAGGTCGAATAAAGCTTTAAGTATCCCTATGAAGAAGGAAAGTTACAAAAGAAATAAATGTTGCGAGAGGGTGCTTTCCTGAAAGGTTCAATATTCCTTTGGTGTAACAACACACCTAATGCTAAAAAGAAGTTTTAAACTTCTTTTATATACAATTCTTTAATTATATTTTTAGCAAATAAATCAACTGTATCAGCATTTAATTCGTGTATTATCTCTATTTTCAAATCCATAACTATAATAACTTTCTTTAAAATATTAAATAAATTAATATAATCATATTGAAAATCTTTTCTTCTATCACTCTTTAAAACTTCTTTTAAAGTACCTTTTCTAAAAAATTTTGTCTTAGAAATAGCTTCAATATTATAAAATGGTTTCCCAATCTTTGTTAAAGAAGCTCTTTCTTTAATTTCATTTAAATTAGTTACTTCTATAGTATTAAAAGATTTATTAATTTGTGTTGCAGTTAAGTCAACAACAAATAATTTTTCTTTTAACTCTATAATATTAAAACAATGTTTATGATTATTTACTAAAGTAGGTTTGTAACCAGCTTTATCTAAAATAACATAAACTAGTATAGAAGATACATTACAAGCTCCTTTTAGATTAAGGGCCCACATATTCTTACCAGATTCACTTTTAGCACTTAAAAGTAATTTACGAGAGCTTTCTAATTGTTTTAAAAGACTCTTTTTTAACATATAACCTCCTTATTTAAAATAATAGATTAAATGTAATAAGTATTTTTTCACTTAATAACCAATGATAAAAATAAAACTTCTTTAACAGTACCTTTTAATGTAGGATCACTTAGCTCTAATAATTTATTAAATTCTTGAATCATAGAGTCTTTTAATGTTTGTTTTCCAGGTGTTGTTAATAAAGAATTTGAATCTATTCCTGAAACAATTGTTATTAAAGAATCTGTAAGGTCAGATTTATATTTTTCCATTATTTCAGGTAATTTTTCATTACTACTTTTAATAGCAAAAGATACTTTTAAAAATTTAGAATCACCTTTATTATTAGTAATATTTAATACTAAATCAGTAAATTCAAATTTAAAAGCAGCTTCTTTTTCTTTTTCAATAACAACTTCTTTTTGAACTTCTGGTTTATGTTCTATTGTTGAGTAAAGATAATATCCTCCTGCAGAAATAGTTAAAATAAGAATTAGTATTAAAGCTATTAATATATATATCAATTTATTATTCATTGTTGTTTTTTAATCCTTTTTATTTTTATTATACATTTTTTTATCAAATTTGTTTAATATTAAATCATATAACTATGAATCAATTTATTGATAATTTAAAGCATAAAAAAGGATAAGAAATGAGTAAAAATATTTTAAAAGAAAAATTTGAAGAAACTGACGCTTATTTTTCTGAGTCAAAAGAAATCAAAAGATCAAGAAAAATGAAGTTATGTGAATTATGTAGACAATGGATTCCTGTTGGAAATCCTGCTTTAACAGTAACGGCGTTTAATGGTGATTATTTCACATTTGATATTTGTATTCCTTGTACTAAAACACATTCTAATGAAATTGCTGCTATGAAAAGCGGCGATTATGATATGTAAGGATTTGTTATGGAAAAGAAATATGGAGTTCATATTATTAATGTAACAAAAACAACTGAAGAAATAGTTATTTCTTCTCCAGTTACTCTAGATAAAATTAATAATCAAGTAGCGTTATATGTTTCTAATTTAAAAAAGAATCATGTAGTATTAATTGATACAACAGGTGACTATATAGGTGAAATTAGTGTTGGTGATCAATCAACAAAAGGCTTACCAATAGTTAAACATTTAGCTAAATTTTTAAAGGATTAAAAATGGCAAATAGTATTAAATTTTGGGAAAAAATTGAAGAAATTAAAAAACATATAAGTGGTTCACCATTTTATGTTACAGGTGTTATTGTTGGTAAAAATAAAAAAAGCTATTTTTACACTGTATCAAAACAATCAGACGACATGTCTTCTGTTTCTATACCTATAGCAAAAAATCAAATTGACGATTTAGATATTGCTTTAGATTCATTACAATATGATATTGAAAGTAATATGTATTGTTGGATTCAAAGAGAAATAACTAATTTTTTTGAAACAAGAAATTCTGACCAATTAGAATTCCTTGAATATCTATTTTTACCTGATTGGATTATAGGTATTCTAAGAGGAATGTTGTTTTATGATTACATAAAAACATTAGAACATTTAGAATTAGCAATTGAAACAATGGAATGTTTTGAATCAAAACAGTTAATGCTAGAAGTATTGCCTCATAGAAAAAATGACTTCATAGAAGAACAAATTTTAGGATATTTTGAAGGTTTAGAAATAGACGAAGATATGAAAGATATTCTTGAAGAACTAAGTTAAGAGGGAAATCCCTCTTAATTCTACTTGTAGGCAGATAGATTTATTCTACCATTTGTTTGATCACCTGAACCACTAATTACCTTATCAGTTTTTATATCAATAAAAGCTTGTCCTAAATGATTAATTCCATAATTACATTCATTTGGTGACTTTTTTGCAAATAAAGTATCTTGTTCTAATAAATGTTTTTTAGGAACAACAATTTCTTGAAAATTCAATGTATATGAATTAGATTTCATTTCTTTAGCATGAGGTTTATTTGAATAACCATAAGTAATTTTATAAAATTGGTCAGAAAAAGTTCCACATGTAAATGTAAAAGGAATTTTTTTAACTAATTTATATCTACCTTCTAATTTTTCATAACCATTACAAGCCACTAAATTTTTCAAAAATTTTTTAATTACTTTCTTTTTCATTGTTACTCTCCTCTAAAGCTTTTTTCTTTAATTCTTCATTCATGATCCATTCGAAACATTCAAATATTGCTTTTGGTTCACCTAATTCGTCTTTTAGATCTTGATTAGATTTAAATACTTCTCTTAAATCCTTCCATACTTCACATGAAGATATATCACTATTAAAATAATAATGCATATCTTTAGCTTTTCTTTTAGATTTAATAGCTAATTCACAAATATTAATGCTACTACTAGCATTAGTTATTGAACCTCCAGCTCTATATCTATAACGATAAAGAACCATATTATTTTTTATTTTAATTTCTCCAAAGATACTACCAATTCCTAACACTGTTTTTAAAAGTTTTTTAGAAATTTCAAATTCTGTTTTTTCTGTTTTACTCATTTTTTTAATCCTTTAGATAATTTTTCAACTATTTTTTCTAAACGATCTTTAATTTTTTGATATATTTCTTGTAAATCAGTTTCAGAATATAATACTTTTTCAATATATATTACTTCCTCAGTTGAATCTTTAGTTCCTCTTCTTTTTTGAATTAAATCAAAAATTTCAGAACCTGGTTCAAAATAAAACTTAATACAACTAGCTCTATTTTTTATGTTAGCAGCTTGTTCAAAAAAATTATCGTCAAATGGTATGTAATAACCTTCTTTAACACAATTGTCAACAAAACTTTTTCTTAATCTATTACTAGAATCATAAGTTTTATGTAACCAAAAATAAGATCTACCTTTCGAATCTATTTTTTCTTCAATACTTAATTGTATTGGATCAGAAATAGGTATAAATCTTTTCATAATAAACCATTTTCATTAGCAAAACTAATTAAACAATCTAAATGTTTTTTCTTCATTGGATCTTGAGGTTTAAACAATGCATTATCTTTTGAATAACCAAAACAATAAGTTTGCCCATTTTTTAGAATATCTATATTTTGAAAATAACTAGAAAATGAAAAATACATTACACCAGTGATAACTAAATCCTCTATCTCTAAAACATATTTAATGTTTCTATCTAAAACAAAGTCTTTATTTGGATAAAGATTTTTCATAATTACTTTTTTATAAACTTGCTCTAAGTTTTGCTCTAAAGTCTCTTTTGTTAATTCAAATTCTTGTTCTAATCTTTTTTCAATTAAAACGCCTGTATCGCTCATTTCATTAATTACGATTTTACAAACTTTTGCCATTTTATACCCTTTATTACTTTAAATTATCAATAAATTGATTCTATGTTATATTCTTTTGGTGCAAAAAAAAAGCAGCTATTACACTGCTTTCTTTTTAATCTCCTCCACCGCTACCGCCACTGCTTCCGCCAGAGTCATATGAAGAACTACCTCCTCCATAAGAAGAATAACCTCCACCTGAAGGTCTACTATTATCTTCGTAATCACTATTTCTTGAAGAATAAGAATTATCTTTATAGCTACTAGAAGACACTTTCGAAGTATTATCTTCTTCGTCTACTCCAGAACCACGATATTTATTTCCATTTTCATTATTTCCATTATCAATTTTATTAGCTGCAATTGTGCTTCTATAACTTAAATCAGGATCTACACTTGTAGATTGATTTCCCCAATGAACTTCACTAGAATTAAGTTTTTCAACTTCAACAGTTGGTAATTTAGTACCAGTTGATAAATCTAAAAGATTATTTAATAACATATAATTCATAACGTCTATAGTTGACGTATCTTCATTTCTTCTTCTTGCATAAATACTTCTTTGACTTTCTAAATATGAATCAGAAATCTTTCTATTAGCTCTTTTTTCTAATTCTTTTCTTAATTTCCATTTTGTATAAAAATCGAACATTTGAACTCCTTCGTTTAAGTAATAAAAGTATAACAAATGTAAGCTTAAATGATTCTTTAAGTTTGCATTTGCTATAATAAAATAAAAATAAAGGTTTTGAAATGAGTATAGATAAGAATGAAATTTATGATTTATTAAAACTTAATTTAAGTGAAACAAAGTTAATTGAATTACTTAATTATTATGCAGCATTTCCATATCAAGAAGATAAATATAATTTTGGTGGAAAAGAAGTTATCCC
>JACCDQ011377885.1_pt1 | contig 17060 bp, 3 predicted proteins | sample 7446031 | NCBI WGS metagenome assembly JACCDQ01 (sample SAMN15323442, study PRJNA562643) | freshwater metagenome | isolation source: river surface water | place: USA:Blue River Watershed | collected 2017-08-17
ATGTCGACGGCCGCCCGCACAGCATCGACACCGTGGTGCTGTCGACCCAGCACAGCCCGGACCAGTCCGAGAGCCCGACCAAGATGAAGGCCAGCTTCACCGAGGCCATAATCGAGGAGATCATCAAGCCCGTACTGCCCCAGGAGTGGCTCCAAGACACCAAGTACCTGATCAACCCGACAGGCCGCTTTGTCATTGGTGGCCCCCAGGGCGATTGCGGTTTGACGGGTCGCAAGATCATCGTCGACACCTACGGCGGCGCTTGCCCACACGGCGGTGGTGCATTCTCAGGCAAGGACCCTTCCAAGGTGGACCGCTCGGCAGCTTATGCCGCCCGCTACGTGGCCAAGAACATCGTAGCCGCAGGCTTGGCCACTCAGTGCCAGGTGCAAGTGGCTTACGCCATTGGCGTGGCACGCCCCATGAACATCACCGTCAACACCGCAGGCACCGGCGTGATCTCGGACGACAAGTTGTCTGCCCTGGTGGCCGAGCACTTCGACCTGCGCCCCAAAGGCATCATCCAGATGCTGGACCTGCTGCGCCCGATCTACAGCAAGACGGCCGCCTATGGTCACTTTGGCCGTGACGAGCCCGACTTCACCTGGGAGCGCACTGACAAAGCCGCTGCGCTGCGTGCAGCTGCCGGTCTGTAAAGCACGACTCGCACCCGCGACACCCGACAAAACCCCAAGCCCCTAAGGCTTGGGGTTTTTTCATGACTTCTTGCTGGCCTTCACAGTGATCGGCGCAGTGAAGGCATAACCCTTGCGGTGCGCTGTCTCCAGCGGCAATTCATAGCCCACCGTTTCCTTGGCCTTGTTGCGCAAGCGGCGCACCATGATCTCCATGCGCCTGGGGTCGTAAATTTCGGGGTTCTGCCCTAATGCCGTGATCAACACTTCTCTGGCCACTGACACCCCCGGTGTACGCGCCAACTCGATCAGCAAAACCTGCTCCGAGTGTGTCAACTTCACGGCCTGCCCTTGGGGCGATAACAAATTCCAGGACTGCGCATCCAAGGTCCAACTGGGCTGATCCAGCCTGTTCAAACGGTGCAACAGATTGCGCACCAAAGCCGACAACTCCTCCAGTTGCACGGGCTTGACCAGATACACATCAGCCCCGGCACGCACGCCCGTTACGCGCGAAGACCCTTCGCCGCGCGCGGTGGTCATGATCACACCCTTGTCACGCAAACCCGGCCGAGAACTCAGCCACACCAAGCCATCGCCATCCGGCAAACCCAGATCCAACACAATGATGTCCATGTCGTGCTGAGTCAGCCAATGCTCCGCTGCTTTCAAGTTGGCGGCGGCATAAGCCACATGGCCGTCCAGCTGCAAATAACGCACCATCGCGTCCAGCAAATCCGGCTCGTCTTCGATCACCAGAATGTGCGCAGCCAAATGAGAAGGTGAACTCTTCATGATTCGCTCTTGTCGGGCAGCCAAATGCAAAAACTGCAGCCCTGCCCTGATTCACTATGCAATTCCAAATCACCGCCGTGCGCACGGGCAATGCGGCGCACAATCGGCAAGCCCAGCCCCACACCCGGCTCTGTACTTTGGGCATCTACGCGGAAGTAATCCTTGAAAACATCGGCCTGATGCTCAACAGCAATACCCGGGCCACGATCCACCACCGCAATGCCTACAAAGCCAGGCTTCATGCGGGTTTCAATCACCACGGGCTGCGCAATGCCGGCGTATTTGCGCGCGTTTTCCAGCAAATTGCAGACCGCAATCTCCAGCAAATACTCATCCACCAGCACATTGCCTACCGATTCATCCAGCTGGAGCTCGACCACCAAACCGTCCTGGCCATGCGCATTGGTCTGAACCCAATGCCTCAACCACTCGCTCAGCGGCAAAGCATGCGGCGCAATCTCATCGAGAGAACTGCTCATGCGGTCGCTTTGCAGCCACTTGTCAAACATGCCCACCAGACGACGCGTTGCATTGCCCAGAATCGACAAGCGCTGATCAAGCTGTAACTGACCATGCTCATGCTCTTTGTGCATCAAACTCAGTTGGCTGTTGATGATGGCCAATGGGTTGCGAAATTCATGCGAGATCATCGCGCCAAAACGGACATATTGGGCCAGCGTCTGACGCTCATTGGCCAGTGCCAACTCCAATTGCTCGGTGCGGTCCTTGACGGTCTCTTCCAAACGCTCTTTGGCCATCCTCAAAGTCGCTGCGTAGAGATCCCGGATCTCGATCTCATTCTTCTGGGCTTGCACACGTTGCTGCCGATCCAAATACCATTGATCGGCCAAGGCCAGAAAAAGGAAAAATATCTCAAAAACCGATGAAATTTGCAGTGCATAAGCCGTCAGGCCATTGGTGGGCAGAAAACCCACCATGCGCCCAGTGGCGGCAAAGATGCCCAAGGCCAGCACCAGCCAAGACGCCATGAAAAAGCGCAAACCTCTACGCCCACTGCGCCACGCCACAAAAACACCCGACACGATCACCAGCACACCCAAGGCGCCACACAGCATCATGGCCTCATTGACCCACATGGTGCTGAAGTGCAGCCACACGCTGGACAACAAAATCGCTGCGATTAAAAAATAAATCGCAGAAGTCCAGTCGCAAGCCAATGCAAAGATGCTGCCACGGCGGGCAGCCACAAAGCCACGCGTCAACAACGCCAACAGCCCCCCTGCCAGGCAAAAGAAGAAATTCTGCGCCACCATGTCAAAGGCCAGCCAGTCAGGCCACAAGATCAGCCTTGAAAAACCATTGCCGGCCATCATCCCCATGCCCAAGGCGCAGGCATAAGCCGCATACACCAGGAACAACTTTTCTCGGACGAAGTAATACACAAACAGGTTGTACAGGCACAGCACAAACAGGCCGCCGTAATACAAAAATTGCAGCCCCAATTGGCGCTGACTTTCGCTGAAAAACTCTTTGGCCGTAGACAACGTCAAAGGCACCGTCAAGTCGCCCTGAGTGGCCACGCGCAGGTAGTGAAACTGCTCTTGCGGCTGCAGCTGTAGCGGAAAAACAAAAAACCGGTGCAGCAAAGGCCGCGATGCGATGGGCTGGCTTCTGCCCGTGATGACGGGATACCCATAGGGCGGGTAGAACTCCACCACATCCAGCGCGGGGTAGTTCAGCTGCAGTACCCAATTGGCTTTGTCGGTCTCTGTTTTGGACAAAGGAAACCGCAACCAATAAGTAGAGGCTGTGAAGCCCAGATTCAGGCTTGCTCCAGTGGATGGGGGCTTGACAAATCGCCGAGCGAATTCTGGCGACTGCACCTGCTCCAGGGTCAAACGACCCGACACATCCTCCAGCACCTCGATGCTTTCAGTCAGGTTCACCCCAACTATGTCATCGTGGACCTGCAGCGCCAAAACGGCACGGGCCCAGAAAAACAAAACCAAAAATATTAATTTTTTCAAGCTCAAATCGTCCAGCAGACTGACAAGGCCATCAACAGCCATGCTGAACGATACACCATGAGCGCCCCACCACCGTTCACGCGCTGGGTGCAGACTCAGTCACCCTTGCGGATTGATATGGGCGCAGTGAATGCATAACCCTGCCGGTGTGCGGTCACCAAGGGCAACTCACTGCCCAAAGCATCCACCACCTTGCTGCGCAAACGGCGGACCATTATCTCCAGCCGTCTGGGGTCGTAGTGCTCCGGGTCTTGACCCAAAGCCGCGATCAAATCCGGCCGAGAGACCGTTTTCCCCGGTGCGCGAGACAAGTGCGTCAGCAACACATGCTCTGAATGCGTCAACTTGACGCTTCGGCCATCGGGCGCGGCCAACAGCCAAGTCAATGAATTGAGCACCCAAGCACCTCCCACAGAGGGGCGCAGGCGGCGCATCAAATTGCGCACCACCGCCGTGAGCTCTTCGAGCAAAACCGGTTTGACCAAATAAGTGTCAGCACCCACTTGTGCCCCCAGCACACGGTCTGCCGTGCTGCTGCGGGCCGAGGTGATGATGATGCCTTTGTCACGCAAACCATTGCGCTCCTCCAGCCAGGTCAGCGCATCGCCGTCGGGCAAGCCGACATCGAGCACCAACACATCAAAGCTGTGCATCAGCATCCACAGCTCGGCAGCATGCAAGCTGCCCGCACCATCCGCATCGATGCCTTCCATTTTCAGGTAAGACACGATGGATTCGCGCAGATCACCTTCGTCCTCGATGACAAGAACTTTGGGTGATTCAGTTTGACGGATCGTCAACATATCAACATTTGATGCATTGCATGGGCACTGCCTCCATTGGAGACAGTGCCAAATGCGTGATCAGACGATGAAATTGTGAGCCGAGGTGAGGTTGGCCAAATCTTCCTTGTTCACCTCACTCAAGGTGCCCAACAAGGTCAACTCGCTGGCCTGGAGGTTGCCATCTGAGTTCGAACCGCTGCTGCTGTCCACCCAATGCCATACGTTGATGTCACTGTTTTCGGCCTTGTTGGCGATCAAGAAAACCATGTCAGTTGGCGTGACATTGTCCTTATTGACCAAGTTATTCAAGAAGCCGCCTGAGCTCTTGAACAGGCTTTCCACAGATGCTGCGGAGTCACCCGCAGACAGGTCGGTCAAGCCCACAATTTTGGATGTGATCGATGGGCTTGGGTTCGAATCAGCATCTGTCACCAGCACTTCATAAACGGCCAGGCCATTCGGGTTATGGAGACCAGACAGGAGACTGAAGTCGAGCACATCCTCTTGAGCATCAACACCCGCCAACGCAAAGAAGTTCAAGACCTTCATCTGATTGGCCTCTGCAGTCCACTTGATGGTGTCGGCACCATCGGTGGTACCGAGATCGACCTCATCTCTGCCTGCGATCAAACCACTTGCATTGCCGCCATTGAACACATCGTTCTGCGAAGTTCCCAAGAGTGTTTGCGATCCTGCAGAAGCCATCACGTTCAGTGCACCTGTACTGCCAGCAAAAGAAAGTCCGTTGGCTTGCGCTGCCGTCATGGTGGTCACATCCACGCCATCCGTAGCTTCGTCATGCAACACGACGGTATCGATGTTTGCGAAACTGGTGCTGTCAGCAACCCTGCCAGCATTCGTGAATGTCAGCTTGGTCGTTTCCGCCGTCACGTTGTCAAAAGCATATTCGGTTCCAACCTGGGCATTGACAATCGAGACCGTGCCTGTGCCGCTGAATGTTGCACCCGAGCTCAACACTTGAGCCGCACCGACCAGCAAAGTGCCACTGACTTCGATCGCGTTCACGTCACCATCATAGAAAGTCACCTCATTGGAAGTCACATGAGCCAGATCAACGGTCGACAGCGCGGCGACATTACCAGTGACGTTGGTGGCTCCATCTCCTGTGATGTAGAGCCCGTTCGCACTTGTCGTGCTTATGTTCAGCGTGGCTCCAGCATTGACATCAATGTGCGCCGTTCCCAGATCACCTGCGAGGGTAATCTTGTTCACATAGTGATATCCATCATCAGGGACGTAAACAGAAGCAGTAGTCACATCAAGCGAAACCGTGCCACCTGCGGTGATACCAAAAAGATCCACCGTCAGAGTCCCGCTCATCCCTGAATCATAGGTATAGGCGTCTCTTGTGTTCTGGATCCGAATGGCGGCATCATCCTGATGAAGGGTTTGCCCATTGGCTTGGTTGATGTTGACATAAATCGTGCTGTCTGCCCCCAGTTGAGGAACATTTGCAAACGAAGCCACGCTCGCATCCGTCACATCCAGGCTGAGGTCTGCACTGATTCCGGTCAAATCGGTGGATTGGTCAATAGTTCCGTACAGCTTGACCGTGCCCGAGCCCAGAATCTGGTTACCCGCAATCTGATTCGCATAGATGTACAAGGTATTACCTGCACCAACAGTCACTTTCGCACCAGTGCCATCAGCGCTGTCCGCGAAGCTGATTTGTGCCTCGATTGAAGCCAAGTCAACATCGCCCTCCGTCACATCACCGCTGACATAGACCGTGCCATTGCCAGTGATCCACTTGTTATTGGCCTGATCCACACGCAGAACCATGGATGCATCCATTGCAACATCTATCGTATTGTCCTCACCCCGTGCATCAGAGAAGGTGATCGTTGAAACAGTCTCTGCCGTCAAATCCAGCTGGCCTGTCAGAACATCGCCAACGATAGCCAATGTGCCACCGCCGGAAACGACCACCTCGCTGGATTGCTGCTGATCGACTCGCAAGGCCACAGTTGCACCACCCGCAATGTCCAAATCATTGCTGTCAAAGGTGATCGCAGAAGTGATCTGCGTCAGGTCGTTGTAACCCGAAACCGCATCGCCAACGATGACCACCGAACCGCCTGTGATCGTGCGCGCATCTGCCTGATCGGCCCCAAGCTGCAGCGTTTCACCAGTGGCGATGGTGTAGCTGTCCACAGTCCGAAGGTCGCCATTGGCACTGACGTCTACGCCTTCAGCCACCATGACATTGACAACCGTCGGGCCACGCTCCTGAACGAAATGCAAGTTGCTGATCGTCAAAACATCGTTACCAACGCCATTCTGACCAGACACATAAAGCTGGACACTGTCGCCCTGCTCCAGATTCACCGTGAAGTCGGCACTAGCGGAATTCAGGCTTCCAATATAGATACCGTTCACCCTGACATAAGCTGAAACACCCCCAGATGCAGCCATGGCATGGTGGAACGTCAAGGTTCCAGCGCCCGGAGTAATGGTGGCGTCCGCGGAGTACCCTGCGGCTGTTGTGAGCACGATCGTGCTATCTGTAAAGACAACGCTACGCCCTGCACTTGTTGAACTATGCGTCCAGTGGCCCGTGTCAAGATCGCCGCCATTCAGGCCCATAGAGATCAAACCTGCGCCGATACCTGAAAGGTCAGTACTCGATGTAAGTCCATACACCTCTACCGTGCCAGCGCCCGTGACCGTCTTGCCAGAGGCTTGATCGTCACGCAGCTGCAGTGTGGTTCCAGTAGCAAGCGCCACGCCATCGACACCATCGGCATTGAAATCCAAGGCCAAGTTGGCATTGATCGTGCGCAAATCCACTGTTCCAGCGTCAATATCTCCCTTGATGGCGACATTGCCAGCACCACTGATGTGCTGGCCATTGGCCTGGGCAGCTGTCACATGCAATGTCGAATCCACATCCACATTGATTTGACCATTGTCGTAGCTACCCGAATCGTTGGCATCCAAGAAGTCCAAAGCCACATCAGCTGCCACCTGGGTCAGGTCAATATTGGCAGCAACGAGATCACCGGCAACGTGCAGCTTGGCATTGATGCCAGCCTGCGTCACGACACGGTCATCGGCCTGGTCTGTCGTCAACAACACCATGGCACCATCAGCCAACTCGAACTGGACGCTGCCCAAGTCGCTTGATGCCTGAGACGCGTTGAACTGGAACCCATCATTGAGCACAGCCTTGAAAGTGCCAGCTGTGCCCGCGCCATTGCCGTTGCTGCCCGCGCTGATGTCGGTCAGGACGTAGGCTGCACTGCTATCCAGGTCCGTGAGGGTGATAGACCCGCCTGTTGTCCCATCCGTTGCCGCTTCGCCATGAATAGCATGACCTGTAGCAAGACTTGCAGCAATGGACAGTGAGGCATTCTCCTTAACAACGGCTTCGTTGTGTGTGGAATCGGACCAAGTACCTTGGAAAACACCTGCTCCAGAAAACTCGATTCGGAACGTATCCACGGCGATATAGGCCAAATTTGTGTTGTCCGCTTCTGCGCTGAGATCGGACTTCACAACCACCGTGCCCGTATTATCTGAGCTCAACACTGTCTTGCCATTGGCCTCGACAGAAGAAAGCGTCAAAACCGTGCCATTGCCACCATACAGTTGGTATCGATCCACAGTGGCAAAGTGGGAAGCCGTTGCACTCGACAAATCCAGAGACTTGTACACATTGACGTCAAGGTCAACGGTGTCCGCATCGACGATTCCAAGGTCATCGTTCGCTGTCACGTCAACCACAATCAATCGAGAAGTGGTACTGGGAACACCCACAACACTGGTGAACTGATCAAGTTGCGAGGCAAACAACGTCACCTGCGACGAAAACTCCAGATCAGTGAGCGGCTCACCGGCTTCGTCCACGAACGAGAGATCGGCTCCCACGCCGGTCAAGTCAGTCTCATCTGACAAGCCATCAGTGGGCACACGCACCTTCACATGGCCAGAAAGCGAATTCACTGCATGAATCTCAGACATAGAAATGTCTGTGTATACGTCACCCGTCAGCGTATGCCCCATGTGCTTGGCTGAGAGCATCAAGCCTTGCGCATTCCACGAGGCAGTGACCAAACGGCTGCCCAAGACATCACCACCCTCGGTGGTAGCGCTGTCAACAGCCGTTTGCAGTGCGGACAAAACACCGTTGATAGTCTCGCCAACGGTGGCGGTGTAAACGCTTCCGTTGTAATCGAATGTGAACGCGTCACCTTCAGAAACATGGGTTTTGACACCATCAAAAACAGTGTGCGTACCGACAATAGTGAGCCCATCCAGTTTTCCGCCCGAAGCGGTCAATGTTATGACTGCATCCACAAAATAAGTGAAAGTGTCAGACCAGTCACCGGAGGGGTTTGAAATATCACTGCTGATCGTAGCCGTCCGACTGCCCCCAACGCTGATATTGCCTAAGTTCGTATTGGCAGCGAGATCGGTCACGGCAATATTGCCAGCGCCATCGACTTCATAACCCGAAATGAGCGATCCCGCGACGGTCAGGGTCTTGTCATTGGCGACATTCAGCCAAGTCCAATTCGTATCAGCTGCCAAATCGCCAGTGAAGGTCAGATCAGCAATGACATCCACTTGGAGCTCACCCGCATGGATATTGGACAAGTTTGCAGTTGCCGTCAGGTCAGTGACATGAACTGTCGAATCACCGTGAACCGTTTGTGCAGAAACAACATCCCCAGTTTGTGGTGTGTAGTCATGCCCAATTAACCAGCGGGATTGATCCATTTCCGTAGCTGTCAATACCAGATCTGTGCCAGACCAAGAGGCTTTCACTTTGCCCGCGCCCACTGCGTCGTCAAGCGCCGTCTGAATCGCAGCCAACTTGGCAGCATCAGATTCATAGCTGTCCCCTTGAGCACCGACGGTCGCCGTGTAGTCGTTCCAACCGGTAGAGTTCTCGAAATAGAACCCAATGGTGTCACCACCCGCCACGGCATCTTTGACATTGGCATAAGTCGAGATGTGCGTGCTCAAGCCCATGATGCTCATGGCATTTGCTTGCTCGCCATTCAGCGCGAGGGTTTTGCCATCTTCAATCACGTACTTGGTGACGTGACCGAGATTGTCGTTTGCAGAGATATCCAACACACCGTCGATTACGGAGGCAGCGTTGACCACTGCTGTCACCGAGGAAAGCCCCGCGCCTGTTATGGAAGGGGTGAATGTGATGTTAGAGACATCAATTCCACTCTCCATACCAATGGATGAGAACGTCAAAACCCGACCACCACCGTCAGTGCCATTGCTCGTTTCTTCTGAAACGTCGAATTCCAGTGATCCTGAAACTGTTCCATCCAAATTTTGAGAAATCTTCAGGCTCAAGGGTTGCGTAGAACCTGTAAATAAGTTGACTCCCGTGAATGAAGTTGCCACAGTAGGATCCAGAGAGGCATAGGGCATCGTTACATCGTAACTACTTGCCTCTGTCGTGATGTCAACGATTTGAACTTCACTTGGCTTAATCCGGATCCAAGCATCTGAGGCAAATACCGTGATGTATTCCCAAGGGTGTGCAAAAGTTACCGTGAAATCAAACTTGACATGCTCGCCAACAAAGTGCCCCGTTGCTGAACTCGCAAACAACTTGGCGAGTTCACCGCCGGCCAATGTCACAGAGTTAGATGAAATCGTCGGTTGGTTCAGTGTTGGCGTCCCATCGTCGGTGACATCCCACACAGGAGAGAATGCAGAACTCGTCACGATGCCCGTCAAGTCTGTATCCGACTGCAATCCACTGACAACCAGATCTCCACCACCTTTGATGGTGTGACCTGTCGCTTGTAAGGTGTTCAACATCAGAGTTGAACCTGCCCCCACAGTGAAGATCGCATTGGCACTGGCGGTACCACCCGAGATGTCGAGCGTATGGGAACCTGCACCCGTGTTGACCACAGACAAGGATGCATTGCCCAGATCGCCGCTGAAGGATTTGTCGCCGGACGACACATCCACCTGAACTTCAACGCTGGTGGTGATGGTGGAGAGATTGGCGGTTGCCGCAGCCGGTGCGTCAATGTTTTGCAGCACGACCTTAGAGGCAAGCACGTCAATGCCATCCAGCGGGGTAGCAGCACCATTATCAGCATCGCTGTAGTCATTGCCGACCAAGGTGCTGTAAGCGGTGTTGGCCGTCAGAACCAGATTGGCAGAGTCAGCACCACCCCAAGTGGCGGTGACCTTGCCAGCTCCAAGGGTTCCACCTGTTGAATCCTCGGCTGCCTCGATGGCTGCGTTGACCGCCGCCAATACATCTGTGGCCGCATCTTCACCCACAGTCGCCGTGTAAACCTTGCCATTGAACGTGAAGGCGATGGTGTCGCCTGCGGTCAATGCGCTGGCAATGTTGACGTATGTCGATGTGGCGTTGCTGCCATGGATGTTCTGCTCAGCCGCCAATGCAGCATCAATGGTGAGCGTCTTGCCCGCTGCCACCGTGATGTCCAGGCCCACCCCCAAGTTCCCGGTGACCGTGGCATTTTCAGTGATGTCGAGCGTCGCATGACCTGAACCACTGAACGAAACATGGCTGAAATCGACATCGATGACGCCATTGTCCAGGGCAGCGTCATTGATCACAAAAGCCACATTGCCGCTAACCGCAATGGTCTTGGCATATGCCTGTGCAGGTGTCAATTTCAAGGTCGCACCGCTGGCGACTTCGTAGCGATCAATGACGGCGAGATCAGGCACTGCCTGACCCGTCAGGTCGGTGACATGGGCTGTATCCTCGATCTTAGCGATGACGGTGGTGGCTGTGATGCCAGCCAAATGGACCGTAGCTGAAGACAAACCGTGGATTTCCACGGTGCCACCTGAACTGCTGCCCAAGGCATTGGTGATGCTCTGGCCATCTGCCTGTGCAGCAGTGAGGCTGAGGACTTGGCCGTCGGCAACGGTGATGGAGGCATTGTCCACATCGTTGTCGTCGAAGGACAGCACAGCGCTGATGTGCGTCAGGTCGGTGTTGGCTTCGACATTGCCTTTGATCACGACCTTACCCGTATCGGTGCCCGTGATGTTTTGCAGGTTCGCCTGAACTGCAGTCAGGGTCAACGCAGCACCAGTGCCGACGTTGATGGTGCCATTGCCAGAGTCCTCATCATTGAAGGACAACAAGCCTGCCGCAATTGAGGTCAGATCGGTATCAGCAGAAACATCGCCAGCGACAAGTGCGCTGGAACCGGCACCACCAGTGACGGTGCGGCCAGTTGCTTCATCTGCGCGCAATTTCAAAGTAAAACCGGCATCAATCTGGTAAGTGTCGACGATGTCCAGATTGTCATTGAGTGTGATGTCGGTATTGACAGTGATGGTCGCGGTCACAGAACCTGCCGATCCTGCTAAGTGGGTGTAATCACCATCCCCCCAATTGTCAGGACTGAACCAATTGCTCACCTCAAAATCACCCGAAAAACCTGTGATCGAACTCGTATTGTCCGCGCTTACAAAGCGGAATTCACTGAGCTCCAAGCTCCCCGCGCCGCCTTTGTTCCAGGATTCGAAATAAATCTGATCGCCAGCAGATGCAGAGATGGTGACATAACCAGAGCCTGCCCCGAGCTTGAGCACGTGCGGATTGCCCCAATCACCATTTACATACCAGGTTGCCTGAGTATCAATGCCGGTGCTGGCCCAGTGCAATGAGATTTGACCATCAGCAGGCATCTCAATGGCCAAGTCATAGTAGTCATCAAATGATGTACCTGAATTGATGCGTATAGCATCAAGCATCGCATGCTGAACTTGAGACAAGTCTGTATCGTCCGCGAGACCTGTCACCTCTAAATGGCCAGCCACCGTCACCGCATGCGTGTTGGCTTTGATGGCACTCATGCTCAGGTCAACACCAGAAGCCACAACCACTTCAGCTTGGCCCAAATCAGTGCTCTGATTCAGCGTACCTGACTGCGTGTAATTAACAGAAACGACGCCGCTATTGGATGAAATACTTCCAAAATCATATGCAGTATCAGCCGCCGCATTCAGAATCGCCACATTGCCTGAGCCGTCATTGCTGGCATCAGACTGGATGGTTTTTCCAGTGACCACGCTGGCATCTGCAGTGAAGGTGTAGCCGTCGTCGACTTGCACATGCACCCCACCCAAATCACCGGTGAATGTGCCCGATCCATTGAAGTAAGCGGTTGCAGCAAGATGATCACCCGCATGCACACCACTGAAGTCAATCGTCAAGGCGTTTTGCAGGTTGTAGATATCCAAAGAGGACGAAGCAGCAGGATCACCGTCTACGGTCTTGTCGACGAGTTGATCAGCATTGATGTACATCCAGCTGTTTTCACGCAATTGGTAATGGGTGACGGCATCCAGCGACTGATTACCAGCAGCATACGCAGACGATTCGTCAGGTATGACCGCTGTGACAGAGTTCAGCCCGGTGTGAGCGACTGTCGTGGAGTAAACATCTGTGTCGAGCACACTGCTATTGGTCGCATATCGGAAGTGTCCGCTATCGACAACATTATTGACATAGACGTCAAAAGACACGGTGCCGGCAGTTGAAAGCCACAAACTGACCTCATCCCACTCGCCGTTACGGAAGGTCATCTCTGTATCGGTGATGGTTGCACCGATACCAGAAGTACCCCCCCAATGTTCGGCAGCGAAATCTCCAGTGAACCCGGTCACTGTCGACCCATTAGCGGCAACAAATTTGAAGTTCTTCAGGGTGACCGTGTATTCAGAGGTCCCTGGCGTTGAAGCATGACCTCCGAAATACAGAGTTTCACCCGCTGAAGCTGAGAACTGTACGCCTGTAGCTGGTTTGATGAGATGCGACAGGTTTTGCGAGCCATTAAACTCGTTCAAGATCAAATCGCCCGCGCCCCCAATGGTGCGGCCATCGGCTTGCACAGCCAACATGGTGAGCGTTTGACCATCTGCCACATCGATCGCCACAGATCCAAAATCGGTGTTGGACGCATCACCACCTGTGGTGTAGTTGACGGTGACACCACCGGCAGCATGGGCGCCAGTGAAGTCATATGCTGTATCACCAAGAGCATTGACGATGGTGGCTTTGCCTTCACCCAGAATCTGGTGGTTGTTGGCTTGATCAGCACTCAGCGTGAGGTTAACCGCAGCTGGCACCGCTTGGTCATAGAAGCTGACCTCCGCAATTTGCATGGCGTTTGCTGCAACGGGGTCTTTCACCTCTGGGAACACCAGCTTGTAGTACTGATACGCCGTTGTGTTTTCAAAGCTGATGTAACCAAAAGCCGTCTCGCGGACATCAGGCAAATTCAGAAGGCCCGATGCAATCAGATCGAATTGGTCACTGTCATTCGATCCATACAACACATAGTCTTTAGGATCACGCCCTGGGGCATCACCCGCGGTTGTGATACGGAAAGAGGTGATGATTTTGCCAGAGCCAAAATCGGCAATCAAACCGGAATATGTTTTGTCAAAGTTCAGGTATTTACCCAGCGTTCCATCCACCGCCTTGGCAACGCCTTCATCGGGTTCATTGGACTCCAGCCATATCGGATCACCGTATTCATCGACTCCCGACTCTCCGCCTATCGCAGTAACTGTCTGAACAACGACCTTCGGTACCGAGACCTCAACAAATTGGTAAGTATCAACCTTTGCCAAGTGCTCATTCAGAGACAGATCAACATCTGCAGCAACAACAACTGAGACACTCAAATCGTTACCAAGGTTGTCAAGATTGGTCGTCAACAAACCACCTGTAATGGTCACATTGCCGTCGGAACTGACAGTCAAACCATCGGCTTGAGATGCTGTGAGCACCAACGTGCTGCCGCTATGCACTTGAATTTCATGCGTGCCAACCTGGAAATAATCCGCGGTCACCGCTGCGATGTTCAGGGCGTGGCCACCCTGTACGCTCAAGTCAGCCGCTCCCAGACCGGAGTCTGAAGACAACGTGGTGTCGCCATCCAAAATCAAGTGGACGCGCCCTGTTGGGGTCACACCTGTCAGATCCAGCGACATATCCCCGGTGAAACCGGTCAGGTCAACCCCGCCACCACCGTTGATCGTGTGAATCAGATCGGCATCGTTTGCCGACAATGAGAGCCATGCGTCATTACCCACAGTCCAGGTGGATGCGCCCACGTCAGCAGAAGCATCCACGGTCACGGTGCCCGTACCTGTGATCTGCACTGTATCGACCGTGCTCAGATTGGCTTTAACCAAAGGGCTGGCAGAAGATGAGACTTCCACTGTGGAATCCATGTCTGTCGAGATACCGCTAAGGTTAGCTGTCAATGCGCCTTCCAACGCCTTAACTGTGACGGAGCCACTGCCAGCTGCATCACCGGCAATCGCCTTGCCATGGGCTTGCGATGCATCCAGGGTCAGAGAACGTGTGTCTTTGACCGTGTAGGTCGTGACTGCGTCTAGGTCGTGACTGTCGGTTATGTCTACAACGCCTTCAGCAACAACCGCTTCCACCGTGGCCAGGCCTGGTGCCTCATAGGTCACATCAGAAATTGTTGCAGTGCTGCCGCTGCCGCCTTGCAATTCAATGTACAGGTAGTCACCAGCAACCAAATCGACTGTATATAGACCGTCAACAGCAGATATCTCGATGGGGTAGTTGTACACATGCAGCGATCCATCGCCGTCAACAGCAACTCGGAAGCTCAAGGTTGCAGCTTCAATTGTCTGGCTCGTCCAGCTGACCGGCACATTCGACGAAGCACCCGCATTAATCTCAAGACTCAAACCATCAGGCTGGAATGTTGCGAATTGAGTGTCATCAACCGACCAATTCCCAACTTTGTACCACCCCCCTTGATCAACCCATGCCCCACCAGAGAACAGTCCACCAAAACCAACGCCCGCTTGCTGCGATGTCATGCCTGACAGATCTGTTGCATCGGTCAAGTCAATCACTTGCAGATGGCCTGCACCTGTCACAGCCTTGGTGCTGACATCTGTCGCATTGATTTGTACCGTGGTGTTAGCCCCCACATCAAAGCTGGCATCGCTACCGACTTGCTCTGCGCCCGTCAGATTCAGCGTTCCGCCATTGCCTGTCGTCGTGACATGGGCATCGCCCAATTGACCCACGAAATCCACACTGCCACTGGTGCCATTACCCACATCCGCTGAAACATTCACATGACTCGCGGTCAAAGATGACAAGTCAGAAGTCAGGGCTGATTCCAGTTCAACAACAGAAACTGTGCCAAGGCCGCTCACTGCCTTGGTATGAGCCTGCTCGGCTCTCATCACCAAGGTAGCATCTTCGCCGACAGCAACACCTACAGTGCCATCATCAAAACTGATTGGAGCACTAATGTTTGTGAGGTCAAATTCGTTGCTCACATCCGGGAAATTACCCGTGATTTTCAGAGTGCCTTCACCTGCCAGCAACAGTTGGCCAGACAACTGACTTGCAGCCAAGGTCAGTGTTTGACCCGATGCCAGTTCGGGGAGGATGACGGCGTGACCAGCGATCTCAACACTGCCATCCACTTGGACAACAAATTCAGCTTCTTGGCTCAGGTCCAAATCAACATGGACAGCACTGAGGTCTGTATACGTCGTGAACCCACCAGCGACTTCGATCGCACCCATTTGTTGACTGTCACCGACGGTGCCCGGCTGAATGTCTGCAATGCTCGACAGCTGCTCTGCGGTGAGGCTCACTGTCACGTTCTGCCCCACTTGCAGCGTCTGCAGACCAGAAATGGTAGCGCCGTCGGCAAAGGTTGCCGTAGAAGCAGTTTCCTGACCTGCTATCACAATGGTCGAAAGCGGGTCGTCGCCATCATCGAGTGCACCTTGGATGGTGCCGAACATAGCAAGCTGTTCAGCCGTCATCGTCAACGTCGATGGTGATCCGGTTTCCATCACCAGATGCTCAATTTGATCCATAAACTGGATACCACTGATGTCAATCTGCCCACGGATGGTGAGCGTGTCGCTGCCCGCGCCACCGGTGATGGCCGAGCCAGACACAACATAGCTGAGCAGGGCTTCGCCATTCTCATCCACGGACTCGATGATGTAGAAATCGTCTGCACCTGCCCCCCCGCTGATCGTGATCGTGCCTGGGTTCGTATCGCTAGTCGGTGCCGCCGAGACCACAACGGTTTCATCGCCTCGCTTACCTGTGAAATTGATTGCTGTATCAACGCTGTACCCGGTGAGATCAACCAGGGTTGACTTGCCCGACAAATCCAAGCCTGAGATGTTCAATGTGTGGATGACATCATTGGAGTCAACCGGCAAGGTCTGCGACTGTGCATAAGTGACATTGACCGTATCGATCACGGTCAGACCTTTGTTGACTTCACCCAGCAGCGTTAAAGCTTGTTGGTAATTGGTCGTACCCGTTGCGTGTATGTCCGTTGCGTTGACCAATACCTGCGCAGGGAATGATCCATAGGCGGTCAGATGCGCTGCAGTGTCCTGAACGTTGTATGTGCTGTTGGCAAGATCAACACCCAGCGCAATCAATTTGCTAGCCTCTGCTGCATTGTGAATATCACCACTGCTGACAATGACTGCCTTGGCGTTCTTGAAAACTGCATCGCCGGGGCTCAAAGTCAAAATGTTTTCCGTGCTGTCTCCCAACCGGTAGTTGGTCAACAAGATGTGCAGTGGATCAGTCGGATCATTTTGCAAATCGTAAGCGTCGCTGACGCTCATGAGAACGCCACGACCTTTCATGACGACCAGAAGAGTTTCAAAATTAACATTAGCTGCCGCCAAAGCTGCCGTTTGCGCCGCATCTTTGGCATCAACTGCAGCAGACAGTGTCGTCAAATCGGTGCGCAGTGTCGCGATGCTGTTGGCGTTCAGTGTGTCGGCCGCTGTGCGATCTGCAATTTCTGTAGCCA
>JACCDQ011493506.1_pt1 | contig 17060 bp, 17 predicted proteins | sample 7446031 | NCBI WGS metagenome assembly JACCDQ01 (sample SAMN15323442, study PRJNA562643) | freshwater metagenome | isolation source: river surface water | place: USA:Blue River Watershed | collected 2017-08-17
CTCCTGGACCTCCCGGACCTCCTGGACCTCCCGGACCTCCTGGACCTCCCGGACCTCCTGGACCTAATGGACCTCCTGGACCTCCTGGACCTCCTGGACCTAATGGACCTCCTGGACCTCCTGGATCATCAAATGGAGATGATGAAGATAATCAAAATAGTGATGATGAACAAAATTAAATATTAATTTTTCCAATTTATGTAATACCACTTTTCAATTTCTGAGAACAATCCGAACTCATTAAATGATGAATAATTTTTAAGTTTTCTGTAGCAAGACAATGGACTTGGATGGCTGGTGATGATAACATGATGTTTTCTTTTGTCGATGAGGTGTTGTTTATTCATTGCGTTAGTGCCCCAGAGAACAAATACTACATTATCCAGTTCGGTAGATATTTCCCGAATTATAGCATCTGTAAATCTGTTCCAGAATTTGTGTGTATTTGGTTTACCTTTTTGTACTGTGAGTTGTGTGTTAAGTAGAAGTATGCCTTGTTTTGCCCATGCTGTAAGATCTCCGTGTTTATTGTCAACGTTTGTTTCATCTTTGAGCTTTTTGAAAATATTCTGAAGGGTTTTGGGTATGGTGCATTCTTTAGGTACACTGAATGCGAGTCCAGTGGCATATGGTTGTTTTGTTTTAACACATTCGCTGTAATAACAGTCTTGACCGAGAATTACTATTTTGATGTCCTGGAATGGTGTTAGTTCAAATGCTTTGAATATGTTTTGTTTCTCGGGGTAGTAATCTGTTAAAGTATCGATGTTTGGCATCTTATCTTTAAGTTTATCAAAGATAAGGTTCCAGTTCATTGTTTTGTTTTGTTTTCATTTTCTAGAGGAGAGCATCTTCAAGTGTATTGTCGTACATGTCATCAAAGCTTTCATTTTCTTCTAATAAGACCTCATCTTCCACATAATCGTTGTAGATGTTGTCGTCGTTGATGTGCCTGCTTGCGTTGTCTTTGGGAGTGAGCTCGTTGCCAAGTTCATCTACTAACTCAACATTTTCGATAGACTCCATGTCCTGATTATTGATTTTGGTGATAGTGTCTGCGAGTTCCTTGGGGATCAATCCCTTCACTTCTTTGGAGAGAGTTGTCTTTAAGCCCTTCTTTTCGGAAATTTCCTTAACCATATCCAAAAACTTATTTCTTGTCAATCTGTTGCGTACTTCTAAGATGTCTAAAACATGTAAGATATATGTAGCAAAAGCTTTTTTCCCTTTGATTGATGGAATTTGATTGTAGCATTCATGTAAAATTTTAACAACAAGTTTGATGTAGATATTTTTGTCTTTTGGTGTTGCTGGATTAAATTTTTGTTGAATGGAGACGATTGCGTTAATTTCGTAGTTCATGGCTTTGATGCGTTGGATAACATTGGTGGGGATATCTTGAAATTCTTTTATGTCTACTTTATTAATTAATTCTTGTTCTACTTTTTCGAAGTCTTTGGCGATCTGTGATTTTTTGATTTGATGATCAAAGTATTGACCAGTCAAGTGAGTTTTCTCAACAATTTGGTTGAGATTTTCGAAAATAAGATAATCATTGGGCAACATTTGGTCGTTGAGGTGTAAAATTTGTTGAAGTTTGCCTCGGAGTTTTTTGTCGTTGACGTAGTGGAGGAGAGAAAACAGTTGAAGGGGTTCGATGGTTTCTAATTGTTTTGTTTTAATCTGTGCCTGTTCTTTTTGTTCATTTTTGATTTCGGCGATTACTTTATTTGGTTCGGCGTTGATCTTTTGTTGTTCCATATCTTGCTGCTTACGATAGCGTTTCAGGGAAGCCTGAAGGGTTTTGGGCAGATCTTCTTCGTCGATGTCAACGTTCATGGTATTGATCACCTTTGTCAGGTTTATCAAATCCTCCAATTGTTTTGTTTTGTTTTCTTTCACTCCTAGCAACTCAAGTTTTTTCTTATCAGCTTCGGCTAACTTATTATCTTGTACCTTCTTTAAGAGTTTTTTGAGATTTGTTCTGACTTTTGCCTGTTCTTTGACTTCATTGTCTCGTATTTTATTTTCAAGATCATCATATGCTTTTTTGGCGCGTGAATTTTTTTGGATGTCATTGTCGGTGAGAGCCAATCTGAGGGTGACGAGGTGTACCATTTATTCTAAAGCGAGATAAAAGAGTTTGACATTTTAAAGTAATGAACCTGTCCCCGAACAAGTTATTGTTCTTGTGCGCGATAGACAGACATACCAATGAGTTCTGCGCGGAACCGCAGAAACTACTACAACTTCCATATTTAGAGATTACTAGTATAGATGACTTCTGTAGTATGAATGGATATACTCTGATTAATGACTATAATGAAATAAACTCTGAAGCATATCAAAAAACAATAAATCGGTCTATCATTCCAGAAGATCTCGATAATAGATTGTATAGAAGACATATAATTGGCAATGAAGAATATTATATATGTATCATAGAGATAAAGTTAGCATATTTATCTTTGTTGTTTCATAGGAAACTACCAATTCCCAACAGAAGTTTTTTTTTAAAATTGTGTTCTAACCATCATAAATTATTATTTGTCGAGTATTTCCTGAGTATATTTTACACACACACCATGTCAGAAAGGTTAATTTACTCTGACATCAATAAAGACATGTCAAAGGAAGACATTCAGAATCAGGTTGTTAACTTTCTGACATATAGTGAGCAACGTCCGATTTTGCCCGTATATCAAAGTAAAGTATTAGCGTTGGACGATAAACATAGTATCCACATTCCTGTTGGCGACGCGACAGGTGGTCAATTCTTGAAAACAAAGAATGTCCAATATAATTTATGTCTCAATGGATCGATAATACTGGCTGACCATGGATTACAAAACAAAACAATTCTGGTGGATTATATATTCCGGGGCAATAAAAGCGTGGCTGAACCGCGGAACTTGAAGAGCAAGGCTTCATTAATCATAACTTCTGAGGACAAGTTATTTGAGTGGAAGGAACACATAATGTCTCTGGGCTCTCGCTGGATAGTTATCACGTGCATGGAGGATCTGATGGGGATAACTTATGAATATTTATTGTATGTGGACTTTGTGTTGATAACAATAAATGTAGTGGAGAGCAAAGATTATAATAGGCTTATATCTGATTACAGAATTGGGAAAATGAGTTATTTGCATGCTATATCTGTGATGCGCGATGAGTATAAGAAGTTGAACAACGTGTTGGAGGATGTGTCTCCAGTATTATCGTTAGTGATGTGGGATTATATAATATTCGATGATATTCGATTAAAGGAGCATGCGGACATCTACTATTCGTTTGTCTGTCGTCACAAAGTGTATTTATCTCAGCCAACGATGGATAGTGTAGACACGGGAATTAAGTTATTGTTCGGATATCCGGGTTATTTGCAAAAAAGTTTATTAACTCAGGGGAATGTGCAGCAGTGTCTAGTGGATCAGATTATGGTGATGCGCTATAATAGTGTGAATCCAGCATTGTTGCCAAATATAGTCAATCACAAAATAAATTTCAGGTGGACTTATCCAGAGCATTTTTTCATAACGTACTTCACAGATACCCTGAAGTACAATTTGGCAAGACGCCTCGACATCATTCCTACGAACTCATTGGTAAATCATATAAATCATATATATTTTCTGGAACAAGTTAAAGGTGTTGTGGATGAATATTTTCATAAGAAAAAGGATGCAATTGACGAGGTGTTAAATGATTTGCAGCAGGAACACGATCGTCTGGAACAGGAGTTCTTAGAAAGGGGCATCGTCTGCACATCGAGGCAGGTTCAGGTGCAGATCTCTGACGGAGAAATGGATAGAACAGATATTTTAGGCATATTTGAGATTCTAGATAAATATATGCATTATAAACATGAGATCAAAGGAATTACAGAGACTTTGAATTCTTTGGTGAGTCAGTGGGAGTTTGTGTTCCAACAGGTTAACAAGTTGGAGGAGAATGAGTTTTGTGAAATATGTTATGATTCTTTAGAGTACAAAAATATTGGTTTTTCAATAACGTGTGGACACATCTACTGTTATAAATGTTTACAGCAACACAGACAGAGTCAGAATAGACCCACAAAGTCTTGCCCTGGCTGTCGTCAGAATATGGATCTTAGGAATATTGTGATATACCATCGTCATCCTGTCCTGGAGCACGATATTCCTATTTATAATACTAAACTAAATATACTAAAGGAACTTATAGAGACGACGGATGGCTCGTACGTTCTGTACGTACCGCAGGTCAATGATTCTGATTTATGCATTATACAACACGAGTTAACATCAAATGGGATATCATGTGCGATATATGATGGGAATATGTATGAACGTTTGAGATTGGTGAAGATGTTTCAGAGTGGTGCGGGAATTAGGGTTTTGATTCTGGCTCAGCCGCTTGACTTTACGATTCATGCTGAGAATATTATATTGTTGAGGAGTCATATTGAAACGCATTCTTTGAATACGATAAATCGGGTGCCGGTGTGGGACTTGATTAAGGGATCTTTTGACTCTTTGGATCAGCGCTATCAGGAGTTGAATGTGTATGAGTTTAATTTGGTGGACACTGAATATGTGGATGTTTAAAATTTATGGTTATAGATAATATGAATTTGAGGCGTTGGTATTTGGTTATGAGAATATTGTGTTTCTGCTCTTTATTATTTTGTTGTATTCCAATAACAGCTAAAGCTTTATGTTGTATGAAAAGAAAGGATTGATGTTCGAGGAAACAATAACATGGAGTTATTCTACTACTGAACATGTGAATATTTATTTTGGCAAGATCAGTAAGTGGTGGAAAAAGACTGCTTATAAACGGACGCGTGAATTTACAAAACAAATGTTTGACAGAGATTTCAATAAGTTTATGAAAGAAGAAAGATATTTTAAGTTATTCGATATAACTGATAAAAATGTGCAAAATTGTAATAGAATGAGTATAGATATTAAAATGCAAGACTATGACGAAGTCAAGGGAAATATCGTGCGTAGCCATATCTCTGGATGTAACTATGCGGTAAAATGCAGAATTATATGCACTGTTATCGTCAGTATCTATTTTAAAACAAAACAACAATAATATACAAATGGAAGAACAATCCCGACAGCCCAGAGACTTGTTGCGCGAGAAGTTGAGAAAGAAGATTGCTGGAAAGCAGCAACAGAGAATGCCAAAGATGGATATTGGTCTACGTGAAAAGGAAGAGTTCGATATGATGGATATCATTAGGAAACTCCAGTATGATAAGCATGAAAAGGGTGAAAGTATGCGTGTGTTAAGACATAAGTATGATTTTTTGCTGAAGGACTTTGAGCCAATATTCAATATGGCAACTCGGGAAGAGCCATTAACTGAGAAAGAGTTTAATTTGATAGAGAATATGTTGAAGAGGCGAGAAAATGTATATAATGGCACAGCAACACAGGATCAGGCGACAAAAGAGGTGTTTCAGGACATGAGAGATATGCATGGTGTTTAAATTAATATTTAGAATAGGCAATTTTTTTCATAAATTTATGAAAAAAATTGAAAAATGTGTATGATAATAAACAAATGACTCACAACATGAATCAAATTGTCAGCCTCATCGAGGAAAGTATTAAAAATGACATCATGCGCTTCTTGCCGAAGATTGCGAATAAGAAGTTGTCGTTCCACGAGTTGGAGGCGATATTCTTCAATCACGGCAATGGGCATAGATTGTTCATGAGCGAATACAATGATGGAGAAGCATGGGAAGCATTGAGTCAAAAGGAAAAGAACGCTTGGAACTCAAAAGCCAAGAAGAGCAAATCCGATAAAGAAGAAGAAATGATGTGCAATGCCAAGAAGAAAGATGGCTCTGACTGCACGTCCAAAGCTAAGGATAATGGCTTATGTGGAAAACATAAAGACATCGAGCACAAAACAGAGATCGCTAAGAAGATCGCCACAAAGGAAAAGAAAGAGAAGAAAGAAGAAAAGAATGAAGAAGTGGTGAAGATGAAGCGCAAGAAGATCGACGGTGTATTTTATCACGTCGACGAAGATAATAAAGTCTTTGACACGAAGACAAATGAATTGAAGGGAACCTACAATCCCGAAACGAAGAAAATCGAACAAGAAGACGACTTTTTTGACAATAGTTCCATCGACGGGGCTGACTTAGACTCTGATCCCGATCAAGAAGACAATGACGCTGGATCAGAGATCGTTGACAGCGATGCAGAATAAATCGCTAGGATAAGCGTCCAGCGATGCAGAATAAACTAAAATTAAATTTAAATATAAATTACGTTAAATTTAAATATAAATTACGTTAAATGCAGAATATTGAGATTTATGTATGTATCAATTTGTGATGCTTTTCACACAAAACCATCAAATTGCTTTCCTGGTTCTTACGTATATATCCATCATTCAAACCATTATCATCCGCATGCTCCTGATGTTTGATGTGGTGCGTGTGCAATTGTTTTGTTTCTGTACAACCGTCCCACTGACACTTATCCATATAAACATTAGCATTATATCTAGACTTCTTTGTAGACACCAATTCATTGTGCTCGCCCAAAAGATCATTACGTATTTTAAACGCCCGTCTGATAAAGGTGTCGTTTTTAAGGACAAACTTTGCAACCTCGATACCATAATGCGGGGGGCAAAACCCCTGCTCAAGCTTCCTATTGATCACAATCTTATCATCCGAAATCTCCATCTTCAAATGATAAAATCCAACATTTTTCAAATTATTAATTTCCTCGATATCCTGAATTTTGTGTAGATGGGTCGTGAAAATATAAGGTACGCTGCGTTCCGACAAATGCATCATTGTCGCAGACATCAACGCCACGCCAGAATTAGTTTCTGTACCGTTCGTTAATTCATCCGCGAGCACGAGCGAAAACTCGTTGCTACGTTCTAAAATACTTTTCAACTCAACCATCTCGACCATGAATGAGCTTTTGTTGTGCAGCATGTCGTCATTACCCTCAATCCTGGTTAGAATAGTCTTGAACAGGGATAGTTCCATGGAACTGCATGCAACGAAGAAGCCAGACTGTGCCAACGACACATTTACTCCCACCGCGCGCATAAATGAACTATTATGTGTAACTATGAAGTTGTCTAATAAAAATTTATGATTACCATCAGTTTCAAAACCATAATATTGTCCAGTCCCAATTGAATTTACTGTAATAACACTTGCTAAATTATCACGATTTAATGTTTTGATGCCATATTTAGCTTGTTTGCGTGGACAAAGAGTAGGAATATCGCAGATATAATCACCACAAATATTTAATCTATAATATGTACCAGTTCGCTTTTTATTTTTATAAGTACACGATTTTTTACATTTTTTTATATAGCACATAAAGCCCAAACTTCTTGCTAAAAATTCTATGTCCTCTGCTAATTTTTTATTTTTCTGTGTAATTTCGAAAACTGTACCATAATCATTTAAATATCCATCACTATCAATTAATCCTGCTAATAACTTTAATCTATTTTTACGAGAATTTATTTTATAGTCATCTGGGATATGTTTATTATTTAAAAGATTATAGTCAGATAATATTTTCATCATAAAGTTTGAACGTTTATGTTGTTTCAAAGGTTCTGTAGAACATATTCTATAAGCATAATTAGTAGTTTTATAATTACAATATTGCAGATAACAGTTATATTGTCCTAAATTCTCTTTCAAGTATTTGATAGTACTAGATTCTTGTGTTGTATATTCAGATGAAGACTTAGAACCATCACCTAACCACAATCCTAGAATATATGGATCAAACGGTAAATCTTTAATAGGGAATTCGACGCCCACTTTGTAACCTGATAAAATTTGTTGACAAGATGGTGTTAAATTTAAATAATTTTTAACAGATATTGTAAAATATAATGAAACTTCTTGTTCAATTTTTTGTTTAAATTTTTGGATTTCTCTTAATACTTCTTCTTTATTTTTATCTTTATATGACATATATTTACCAGTTCTTTTATAAGTTTTAGGGTTAAACCATAATAAATACCATGCTTGGCGGTCAGTACGATCTTTTATAATAGGCAATAATGAGGATTTTAGGCATAAAATGTGTTCTTTATTAACAACATAACGATCTCCTCGTTTATTAATAACTTCATATAATTCATCTTTTCCAGAAGTTAATGATAATACTCTACGGGGTGTTGAATCATCACCCATCAATAAATCGCCAACTTGAATATCTTTTACATTCTTAGTACTACCATCTATCATTAAAAGATTAGTGTCCCCACCAAAGCATTTACCACACGCATTAATACCTGTGATAATCATTCCCGTTTCATCCTTACCAAGAGTGATGTCGTTGGGTACGTAATTCTCCGTGGTGTGCACGCGTTCTATCAAAGGATGGCGCATATCCTTTGCCACGATCCAACTCTTGTCATCTTTCACAAGAGTAGGTCTACGATAGCCATACATATTAGCCACCTTTGCCGAAGATAAATATACGTCCAGAATTGCGACATAATCGTGAATTCTATGTAATTCTTTGGAGTCGACTTTTTCGCAGAAATCCAAATAGCATGTTGTTAGTTTCTCAGACATTTCTTTTGCTATCTCATCAAGATTATCGTTGATATCTTTAATTGTTTTATTGGTTAACTTTACATAGGAAGACATAACTCTTGATTCAAATTGGAAGTATTTGCTAATCTTCTCCCAACGGAGCTTAGTCATTGTTACGTGATAGCCCTCTTTGTCAGTTTTGATCAATTTCACTAAATCGTCAGAATAGTCTGTTAGTTTTTTATCATTGCTTATTAACTTCTCAATCATACTGATTCTCAAAGATTCTAATTTTGAGAAATTGTTTTGTTTCTCTTTCACCAGAGAATCTATTTCTGGGTAAACGCCTTCCTGGAAAAAGTTCTTGTGCATCTGGTCAAATTTACATTGACTCATATTCTCGAAACAAAACAATTCTCCATACTTCTTTATCCTCTCTACCAATAAATCATAAATTTCTTGATTATCTTCTTTTGCAATAGTTTGAATAATCTCATAGGATTGCACCAACTTCACGAATTCCATCGGATGCAATCTACCTAATAACAATTTTCTATGAAACCTTTCCAAATCTACGATAGGCTTCAATTTGCCCAGAGTATCTGTTTTATCAAGATAATGCTCAATTCTATCATAGTGGTGATTGATTTGATTCATATCTGCCGATGGATGTAAGAGTCTGTCCTTTAACAATCTTGCGCCCATAGGAGTACTAGTCTGATTCAACACGTGGTAAACAGAATAATTGTTTGACGAGTACAGATTCAGCTGTTCATAGGCATCGTGCGACAACAACAAATGTTTACTCAAGTCCCAATACTCAGGCACGTCTATCCGAGATAACAATCTAGGATTATGTTCATATATATATTGAAACAAAACACACAGCGATAGTCGAGCATGTTCATACTGCTCCAACCCTATCACCTCAACTGGAGTCAATAGATCTGATTTATAGTATTTCCCAAAGATCTTATTCTGATAAGAGATTTTGGTCATGAATGAATTAAACCACTGGTTCGCATAATGTTTTCTAATCGCCAATGTATCCACAAATTCTTGATCATGTTCGCTTGCAAAATTAATGATAACTTCTTTAGGATTAGAACTATAACTGTGGATAAATCGATACGCTTCCTGGGCACCCAATGTTTTATCAGTTAATGTGTCAGCCGTCTCATACACATAAATCTTCCCAGTCGATACATCAATCGCAGAAAGTCCAACATAATTCAAATATGTATTGGTCTGGAATTGTTTAAGTTTCTCGACATAGACGGAGAATACAAAATTACTCTGGACATCAGCATTACTATCAATATACGTACCTGGACTAATGATTTGGGTAACTTCTCGTTTAGGTCTAGGTGGTGGCGTTGTCTGTTCCACCAACACAGTAGTCCAATCATTCGCCTGCAAAACTCTTAGATACTTCTCAAGTGAGTGAATAGTGAATCCTCCGAATCTAGGGTTTTGATAGCTAATCTCAAGGATAGATTTATTTTTACGCGAACAGATGATGTTCAGAAGGTTGCAGACAGTATCTGCATAAGTAGACTCAGGGATTGGATCAAATATCTCAAAGAATGAACCATTCTGATACAGTAAAATTGTGTTCTCGCCATACATCTGCTTGTACTTGGTGTAGTACTTCATGTAGTCCTTGACCATCGAATTAACAATGGTTGCTTGTTTGTTGTCTTTGTCCATTGTACATTCTTCGTTGTTTTGTTTTAACTTAACTTAGACGTGTTGCCGAGAATGGTCATTTAGAGATAGTTCAGTGGTTGCGACAAAATGGAGCGCCATGGGACGATGAATTCTTGGATAAAGATGAAAATAACAAAATAAATACAGCTATACAAACTATTTTAAACATCATCGAGGATAATAGTCAAAAATTAACAGACAATGAGTATAAACAAGCACTCGATGCTTTAAAAATCTTACACGATAAACAAAAATAAATTTATTGATTCAATTATTAATGATTGAATTGATAAATTACGTTAATTATGTGAATAAAGATGATGTACGCCCCCTTCAATCCTTGCGCCATAACTACGCAGTTCTGCGTACACCTTACAATCATGCAGAAAATCTATTCTCGTAACTCCCAAATCCTGGAAACCATGCGACACTGCTTTCACCAAATACGGTACGTATTTATGAATTGAACCCTTGTCCACAACTGCGCCGGAAACACCTTGTGGAACCTTTATCTTGGAATTAGAAGCAAAATACCTATCATCCGAACCAAGTGTCATGGCTTCCATGGATCCCATGCCCCTGTACTTTTTGAGGCGGTTGCCATTGTCGAAATAGTACTCTCCGGGTGCCTCCTCTGTCCCAGCGAACATGGATCCCATCATTACCGTCGATGCACCGAGGACCAGTGCCTTCACAATAGCCCCGCTACTAGAAATACCACCATCCGCGATAACAGGGACATCATATTTCTGTGCATATTTCGAGACTGCGTAAACAGCAGATGCCTGACCTCTGCCAACAGCACACACCTCCTGGGTCGTACAGATAGAACCAACGCCCATCCCTACCCTTAGCGCATCTACGCCACAATCAATCAACTTTGCTGCTTGTTCCTTCGTAACAACATTACCCCCTATAATCTGAATATTTGGATATTCTTGTTTTATATGTCTGATCATGTTGTGTTGATAAACAGAGTTTCCTTGGGACGAGTCGATTACAATCACGTCAACACCTGCTTCAGCGAGTTTTTTCACGCGCTCATAGTCAGAGTCCTGGGTTCCAACAGCTGCGCCAACCAACAAGGATTGGTTCTCATCCTTTGATGCGAGAGGATAGTCTCTGTTTTTGAGTAAATCTGTCCTTGACATCAATGCAACCAAATTATAATTATTATCCACGATTGGCAATTTGCTTTTCTTTGAAGATAGAAGAATATTTTGAGCTTCTTCAAATGACATTGTGTCTTCCGCAATCACCAAGTCCTTGCTCATGATAGAGCCCAGATATTGCTTTTTATTATCCATAAAATCAATGTCTCTATTTGTTATAATACCCACCAGCCGTCCACCCATTTTACCGGTATCTGTAATAGGAATTCCCGAGAATCCATATTTATTCCTTATCCTCAATACGTCTTCAACCATGTGTTGAGGTGACAACACAAATGGATTGTTGATAAATCCGTTCTTGTAGCGTTTCACGGTTCTGACCATGTCAGCCTGTTCTTGACTTGATAGGTTTCGATGAATAATGCCTATTCCTCCCTGCAACGCCATGGCAATCGCCATATTTGCCTCTGTCACAGTATCCATCGGAGACGAAACAAATGGCGTGTTTAACGTAATTTTCTTTGTTAGTCTTGTTTCGAGATTAACTTGGTCCACAGAAAAATCAATATAGTCTGGCATCAGGATTATATCATCATATGCGTAACTCATTTTAGATGAGAATATATCAGATAATATAGACATTTGCATATATTAGTTGTATTTTTTTAAATATAAGCTATAAATTTGCTAAATAACGCCTATTATACTCGCGACAATTCTCACACAATTTAAATCGTCGATTTTCGCTGAAAAAATCACTCAATTCTTTTTCATGCCTACATCTTGGGCAAATAAGTTTGTGGGAAGTGTACTTTTTAAGATAGGTTTTATTATATTCTCTACAATTTATGCATAATTTGTGGTTTTTATTGTTTTCCCAGAAGAGTCTGAATGATTGTTTATGTTTGCAGCGTTGGCAAACTATGTTGAGTTCTTCTTCTTCGCCAAACAGATTGATGTCCAATAATTTTTCGAGGCTCATTTGTTTTGTTTTGTTTTCATTTTTAAAACAAAACAATTAAACGTAATAAGTTATTATTTCATAAATTTTATGCATATTATGCTTTCTTAACGATACGTTGATGTAGCTTTTTCGTTTTACGGATTAGACGCTGCTGTTCTAGAAACTCTGCCAGCGACATGTAAATCACAATATCATTTTCTGAGTCTCGAGCTATGTGAATAGCGTTCAATAAAAGAGGTTGATATGCTTTTTTCATTTTATCATTCATGAATGTCTCCATTTTTTTATTTTATTTTGTTTTCATTTTTTATCAATTTGAAAAAATGAAACTATCTTATTTATAATAAATGGATAAAACCTTACTAACCCAACTAAGTGCCTTGCAGTCAGAACTACAAGGCACTTCCTCAACAAACGAGAAACAGGACATCCTCAAGAACAGATTAAACAAAAATGAAAAATTGAAGGAATTAGTTTTATTTGTCTACAATCCCCACAAAAAGTTTGGTATTACTTCAACAAGAATTGATAAATTCAAAAAGGAAGTTATTAAAACAAAACAATACTCAATTATGGACTTATTGGAAGAGTTATCAAATAAATCGATAACTGGTGATAAGGCAGTGATGGCAGTCTTGAGCTATATCGATGAACACAAAGAATTCAAAGCTTTAATTCTAGATATCATCGATAAGGACCTAAAGGTACATATCAGCAAACAGGGACTCTTGAATGCATTTGATGATAAATCGACGGAGCAACTAAAATTTTCAGTGGCTTTGGCTCAGTCATATGACGATAAAACAAAACAACTCGTTGACAAGAACTGGTTCATCAGCAGGAAGCTGGATGGTGTCCGATGCATCACCGTCATAGAGGATGGGGCTGTTAAGTATTACAGTCGTCAAGGGAAAGAGTTTAAAACACTGGGTAAAATAACAGAGGAGATCAAAAGATTGAATCTTAACAATATAGTGTTAGATGGCGAAGTTGCAAAAGTTATTGATAACACCGAAGATTTTCAAGGAATCATGAAAGAGATTCGTAAAAAAGATCACACGATTCAAGATGTAAGATATTTTGTGTTTGACGTTTTAACTTTAGAAGAGTTCGAGAGTGGCACTAGTAAGCGCTCTCTTCTCAAAAGAATAAATGAAAGACCCCAAATTAATGGGAATACAATAACATATCTTGAACAAATCCCATATTCAAAAAATGCTTTTGCTGAGATGCAACAGAAAGTGCAATCTCATGGCTGGGAAGGACTGATGTTGCGCAAAAATACGGGATATAATGGCAAACGTAGTAAAGATATCTTGAAAGTGAAGAACTTTAAAGATGATGAGTTTAGAGTGGAGTCTATGAACACAGGTACTATCGATCAGTACAATAAGAAGAAGAACCTCTACGAGAAGGTAGAGGGTTTGACTGCCGTGGTCATCAAGTACAAGGGCAACAACGTCGCCGTTGGTTCTGGTTTCAGCGCAAGTGAACGCATCGAGTTCATGAAACATCCCGATAGAATCGTCGGTAAATTGATTACGGTTCGATACTTTGAGGAAAGCACGAATCAAGAGAATAATGAGCTATCGTTGAGATTCCCAACATTCAAAGGTATTATCGGGGACGAAAGAGATACATAATTAAAAATATAATATTAATATTACGTAATGCCAAAAATTGAAGAGAAACGTGCAACCAAGAAGAATAAATCTAGAGAGACATATAAGAAGTATGGTAAGTACACTAAAAAGAATATTAGAATTCAAGAAGAAATGAAACAAAATAAAGTTAAAACGTAATATAATATTAGATTACGCTTTATATATTAATGATTGATGAATTCAGCTGTATAGTTATAGCGTGTTAAAATCATGGGTGAGAGTCTAGATCTGTCAGCAGCGAGTGTTTGTCTAGGCCTCTCAAACGTGGTTTCTGAAGTAAAGCTGATCGAGCTCATACTTGAGCTGCGACTTGAGCTCTGACTAGAGCTGCGTCTTGGCGGTAGAGTTATAGTGCTGGCGCTGGATGGGCTCGAAGTTGTTTCGAGGCTTGGCGGCGGAGCTCCTGGCATTTCTAATGGGCGCATGGCGTTCCGTCGCAGCATGACCCTTGGCACGGGAGGACTTCTTTCACCAGGTGAATTCGATGTGTTAATCATGATACCGTTCCTACGTTGGTGTAGGTGAAGTCGTTCTCCAAATATATGTAAAGTCATTTATCTTATGTAAAATTCATTTTTTTTAACAAATTCACTTAAATAAGTCCATAATCATAGATGCTGGATTATTTCCAGTTCCCGTCACCATCATATAGGTTGCGACCACGCAGGAAATACACGATAGCGCGCTCGCTATCTGAGGTCCCATGGGAATTCCAGCGAACAGGCGCATTTGCGTTACGACGCTGCTGCTCAACAACCACAGCACTATCGCGATCATAATATAAGTCCAGTCTAATTCTTTCTTTTCTTCTGCCATTTAATATAACGTAATATTATATTAAATGTTTTCTTAAATTGGATTATTGCTTCCATTTATGCCCACAATTTAAGCAAGTTATGAATATACTTTCAGCTTCATCTGCTGACCGAGTTTGCAAGGTATAGAATGTGCACTCGTTTTTCCTGCACTTGCCACAGGTGTACATGCTGGTGGCAACTGGCTTTTGCTGATCTGCCACTATGGTGTCCACCGTCTCCTCCGCCTTCTGGAATGGCGACCATCTCTTCTTGTTCAACTCAAAGGCAGAACAAAGATCCCCATCGTACTTCCAGGATTTGCGCTCAAATGCATTTAAGTACAGTCTCGCCATCTGTTTATAAGCGAATTCTTCCTGCGTCTCTTGAAAGATCTGCTCCTCTAGGTTGTAGGCTTGTTCTTCATTCAGAAAGCCGCGTAAGTAGCGAACACATGTTTCCCGGACATCCTCCATTTATTATATTTGTTGTTCATTTTTTAAGCCGCCTGGCTCTATCCTGATTCACAATGCTCAAACTGGCATTATAAGCACGGTTTCCGTCACGTTCTGATATATTCTTGATGGTATTCTTCTTTTTGCATAAATTACAGGTGGCTGTTATAATTTTATCCATAACGGCCAGTATATCGTCGGCATGACTAATCACTACATTGATCACCATCTCATTCTGCAAAAATAATAATATCTTTTGTTTCTGCTCAATCTTAATCACATCCCGCTCAATCAGTTTTGTTAAAAGTTCAATCGTGAAGGCAGCGATATTGCTTGGATTATTACGTAATTCATCAATAACAATTTGACTGGTTATATGTCTTGCCTCGACCATGGTCTCTATCAACCAATCGCTCAATAACAAAGAAATCGAGATCCACTCGTACTTTTCAAAACCATCTGCGAGCGGGCCTTTATATTTTGTAGTGTCGCCCCACAGCAAAAACTCCAACCGCTTAACGTATAGCTCAAATCCTTCGCTTTGCTTCAACTCGATAATGAATGGATTGCTAGTCTCCAGCAATATGTCTGATAGCATGTTATCACTATTAACTATCAACTTTAAGTGCGGCGAAAATTAACTTCTCGATCAATACCATGTTATTGAAGATCTCATTTTTACTGTATTTCGATGGTCGCACGAAATGTCTTTGTTTTTCAGGAAGGAATGTGAGCATATCATATTGTTCGCACATTGTTTGATCTTCATCAATAGTTGGTAGGATTTCCATATGTTATAAATAATATTCAGTTTTTATAGTAATGCTTGTGCAGTTCGTGCAGTTCATGCACTTGTTGGGAATCCTATTCATCGTTGCTGTACCTTTCCAGGACGAGGTCAATTGGTTGGTCGTACATGTGTCGGCGTGTCTGTCGATATTCACACACTGGCTTGCCAACGACAATACATGCTTTATGTCGTTGGTCGAAGCGAAACTAAGGGGCATACCCAAGGACCATAGTTTTATCCATAGCATGGTCGCGCCGATATACGATATGAATAAAGAACAGACGTGTTATCTAACCTATTTTCTTTTATTCTGCCTAATGAGCATTTCGTTATATAAGATATTCACGAGCGATCGGTGGAAAGAATGTGTGTCTCTGTATTCAAAAACAAGACAATTTAAGTCGTTTCTTTTATTGCTGGCTCCTAGTAATGAGCGACGACTTAATGAACCTGCGTAGGCAGATCAACAACATTAACAAAAAACAAATATCCTACACTAAGAAAAATGTAGAAAGAAATAACCAGTGTCAATTGAAACCCGGGACATACGTATTGTATAAAGGGGAGACCTATATGATTCTTGACAATAATACAGCTCGAGGACACAATCACCAAATCCAGAATGTGGATACGATGATGGTATACTCAATCATTAATTGTATGGAATTAACCCTAATTTAATCATTGTTCAAGTTAAGAATTGAATATTAGTTAATAGTAATATATGGAGCGCCTCTACGACTTCATCAAATCCGCGATTCCAAAGCTCGGGACAAACGAACTTGAGATCCGAGTTGGAAAATACGAGAATGGACGATTTGTTCCTGGCATAACAGCACAACAGTTCAATGTTCTCATAGAGAGGCTAAACAATGCCACAAAGACCATAATCGAGGATTACAGTTTTAATAAATTTCCTTATAAACAGAGGAAAAACAAAACAACTGGTAGAACTCAGTGGTTGAAAAAGAATCAGATCGATCGCCTAGAACTAGAAGAACTTGGCATTCGGGTTAATTTGGCCGA
>JACCDQ010105772.1_pt1 | contig 17058 bp, 13 predicted proteins | sample 7446031 | NCBI WGS metagenome assembly JACCDQ01 (sample SAMN15323442, study PRJNA562643) | freshwater metagenome | isolation source: river surface water | place: USA:Blue River Watershed | collected 2017-08-17
TCATGCAAAATCCGAACAACTCCCTCGATATGTCGTCTGCCAACTACTACACCACGCTAGAAGTGGCCAAAATGCTTGGCATGGCGGTGCGGTCCATACAGCTGATGGTGGATCGGGGCGATTTGCAAGCCTGGAAAACACCGGGTGGGCACCGACGCATCACCCGTGAATCGCTGGAGCGTTGGCTGCAAGGCAGCCGTTCCGGGGTGGCGGCGGCGCATGGTCCCGCAGGTGAAAGCGGCCGGGGGCGTCGCCGTGGGGTGGTGCATTACCCGCGTGTGCTCTTGATCGAGGACAGCTCGCACTTTCAGAACCTGGTGTCGATGCTGGTGAAGCAGAAGTTCCCGGGTGTGGATTTGCACATTGCCAATGATGGCATCACCGGTTTGGTGTCGTTCGGGCAGTTGCAACCCGATCTGATCATTGTGGACATTTTGTTGCCGGGCATAGACGGCGCCACGATGATCACTGGTTTGCGCCGCCACGCCTTGTTTGGCAACTGCAAACTGATCGTGCTGACCTCTTTGGACCAGGAGCAACGCGCGCCTTACGCGTTTGCGCTGCAAGACGTGCCCGTGGTCCACAAACCGCGCTTGGTGACCGAGTTGCCCGGGCTGATCGAAGAGGCCTTGAAGTCGGTGCTCCGGCCCCATGAAGCGACCGCTGCCGAGGCCGTTTGATGCCTCGCTCGTCGCGCATCGTGTTGGTCGAAGACGACGCGGCGGTTCGCCGTTTCGTCAGCATGGCTTTGTCGGATCTGGATGTGGATCTGGTCGAGTGTGCCAGTGCCGAGCAGGCTTTGGGGGCGTTGAGTGAGCGCCCGGCCCAGTTGGTGATCACGGACTTGACCCTGCCAGGGGCGTCGGGCGTGTCTTTGATTGAACAGATGGTGCGCAACGCCACGGGCGTCGCTCCTGCCAAGGTGGTGGTGTTCAGTGGGGGGTTGCATTCGGCCATGCGCGACCGGCTCAAGGCTCTGGGGGTTTGGCGCTGTTTGCCCAAACCGGCTTCGCTTTCAGAGATTGAGGCGGTGGTGCGCGAGGGTTTGGATTTGGTGAACTGGCCCGATCAACCCGAACAGGCCAGTTTGATGCACCAAAATGGCTTGCAGCCCCATGAGCTGGCAGCGATCGAAAACTACTTTGACGGTGACCGCCAGTTTTACGAAACCTACCGCGATTCGTGCATTGCGCAGTTTCACGTGGACATCAACGAGGGTGATGTGGCTTGCCAAGCCCGGGATGCGGTGTCGTTGCGGCGCACCGCGCACAGCCTGAAAAGCGTGTTGCAAACCCTGGGTTATGCCGACCATTCGGTGTGTGCCAAGGCTTTGGAAGAGGCTGTGCAGCAGCAGCCCTGGGCCGCGGCCGAGGACGGTTGGCGCGAGCTGCGTGAACGCATGGTCAGCAGTTTCAGGCTTTGACCGGGAACACCCAAAGCAGGCCCAGGGTCATGGTCACGTAGCGTCCAAATTTGCCGAGCGCCATATAGACCACGCAGGGCAGCAGCGGAAATTTCAGCCAGCCCGCTACCGCGCACAAGGGATCACCCAGCACGGGCAACCAGCTCAGCAGGCAGGCCTTGGGGCCAAAGCGTTGCAGCCAATCGAGTGCGCGCACGTGCGTGGCGTTTCCCAAGGCTTTGTCGAGGGCCCGGTGGGCGCCGTAGCCCATGGCCCAACTGATGACTCCGCCCAGAGTGTTCCCGGCGGTGGCCACCAGTATGGCGGGCCACAGCAGTTCGGGATTGAGCTTGACCAAGGCGAAAACAGCGGGCTCTGAACCCATGGGCAACAGGGTGGCCGACACCAGCGCCACCACGAACACCGTGCCCAAACCCACTTCGGGCAGACTCAGCCAGTGCAGCCATTCGGTCATCCATGCGTCCATGGTGTTCAGTATAGGCGCTACAATCGTGCCTTATTTTTCAGCATGTGCAGGCCGCCCGTTTATCGGGGGGCCTGTTTTTTCGCTCTCACACCTCCCCTTCGGTCCATGCGCATAGGCCCTTACACATTGGCGAACGGTTTGTTCGTGGCTCCCATGGCGGGCGTCACCGACAGGCCTTTTCGCCGTTTGTGCAAGCAACTGGGGGCGGGCTACGCGGTCAGCGAAATGGTGACTTCGCGCCCCGACCTGCGCGACAGCCTGAAGACATCACGCCGCGCCAACCACGAAGGTGAACCAGGCCCGATTGCCGTGCAAATTGCAGGGACCGATGCCGACATGATGGCCGAGGCGGCCCGCTACAACATCGATCGTGGCGCGCAGATCATCGACATCAACATGGGTTGCCCGGCCAAGAAGGTGTGCAACAAATGGGCGGGGTCGGCCTTGATGCAGGACGAGGCCCTGGCCCTCCAGATCGTGGAAGCTGTGGTGCAAGCCTGTGCGCCCCACGGCGTGCCTGTGACCTTGAAGATGCGCACCGGATGGTGCCAAACCGCCAAGAATGCGCCCGTGCTGGCCCGTGCGGCCGAGCGCGCCGGTGTGCAAATGCTGACCGTGCACGGGCGCACCCGTGAACAGGGTTACAAGGGTGTGGCCGAACACGACACCGTGGCCGCCATCAAGGCCGTGGTGGGTATCCCGGTGGTGGCCAATGGCGACATTGACAGCCCCGAGAAAGCCCGAGCTGTTTTACTGAGCACGGGGTGCGATGCGGTGATGATCGGCCGTGCGGCACAGGGGCGGCCTTGGCTGTTCCGTGAGGTGGCCCATTTTTTGAGCACCGGTGAACACCTGGAAACGCCCACAACGCACGAGCTGAAGGCGTGGATGCTGGATCATTTGCAGGACCACTACGCACTTTATGGCGAACACAGCGGCGTGCGCAGTGCCCGCAAGCACCTGGGGTGGTATGCACGCGCTTTGCCCGGCAGTGCCGTTGACAAGGCGGTGTTTCGCGAGCGCGTCAACGCCATCGTCGATGCCCAGGCCCAATGGAATTGCGTTCGGGACTACTTTGAACAGGCTGCCTCTATAACAACAGAACACTGGAAACAAGTGGCATGAGCAACAACACATTACAAGAATGCGTACGCGCCAACGTGGAAGCGTACTTCAAGGAACTGGAGGGTTTGGAGCCCACCAACGTGCATGACATGCTGATTCTGGCAGTGGAAAAACCCCTGCTGGAAGTGGTGATGCTGCGCGCCCAGAACAACCAGTCCCGCGCGGCCCAATGGTTGGGGTTGAACCGCAACACATTGCGCAAAAAGCTGCTGGAACACGGCCTGATCGACTAATTCTTTTTTGACTCTGGAATCTTCCTGATGAAAGCCCTCCTTTCCGTCTCTGACAAGACCGGCGTGCTCGACCTGGCACGCGAACTTCACGCCCTGGGCGTGCAACTGGTATCCACCGGTGGCACTGCCAAGCTGTTGGCCGACAACGGCCTGCCCGTGACCGAAGTGGCCGAAGTCACCGGTTTCCCCGAGATGCTGGACGGTCGCGTCAAGACATTGCACCCCATGGTGCATGGGGGCCTGTTGGCCCGGCGCGATTTTCCTGAGCACATGGCCGCTTTGCAGGCACACGGCATTGGCACCATCGACTTGCTGGTGGTCAACCTGTACCCGTTCGAAGCCACCGTGGCCAAGGCCGGTTGCACGTTGGAAGATGCGATCGAAAACATCGACATTGGTGGCCCAGCCATGGTGCGCAGCGCTGCCAAGAACTGGAAAGACGTGGCCGTTTTGACCGACGCCAGCCAGTACGCCGAGGTGGTGGCCGAACTGAAGGCCGGTGGGCGGGTCAGCGACGCCACGCGCTTCAAGCTGGCGGTGGCCGCTTTCAACCGCATCAGCAATTACGATGCCGCCATCAGTGATTACCTGAGCGCGGTGGACCTGTCCAACGGCGTGCCGGCTGGCAACGCGGCGCCCCAGCGCCTGGATTTTCCGGGCCAGAGCAACGGCCGCTTCGTCAAGTTGCAGGACCTGCGTTATGGCGAAAATTCGCATCAGCAGGCGGCGTTGTACCGCGATTTGTACCCCGCTCCGGGTTCTTTGGTCACGGCCGAACAGCTGCAGGGCAAAGAGCTGAGCTACAACAACATCGCCGATGCAGATGCGGCCTGGGAGTGCGTCAAGAGCTTCGATGCCCCGGCTTGCGTGATCGTTAAACACGCCAACCCCTGTGGCGTGGCTGTGGGCGCCCACGCGCTCGAAGCCTACAGCAAAGCCTTCCAAACCGACCCCACCAGCGCGTTTGGCGGCATCATTGCCTTCAACCGCCCGCTGGACGGGGCTGCGGCCCAACAGGTGAGCAAGCAGTTTGTGGAGGTGCTGATGGCACCCGGCTACACGCCCGAAGCGCTGGAGGTGTTCAAGAGCAAGGCCAATGTGCGTGTGCTCAAAATCGCCTTGCCGGCGGGTGGTGCCACGGCTTGGGACAAAGGCCAGAACCTGGTGGATGTGAAGCGCGTGGGGTCGGGTTTGCTGATCCAGACCGCCGACAACCACGAGTTGCAATTGTCGGATTTGAAAGTGGTGACCGTGAAACAACCCACGACGGAAGAGTTGCAGGACCTTCTGTTTGCCTGGAAAGTGGCCAAGTTCGTCAAGAGCAACGCCATCGTGTTTTGCAAGAACGGCATGACCATGGGTGTTGGGGCTGGCCAGATGAGCCGCCTGGATTCAGCCCGGATTGCCAGCATCAAGGCCGAGCATGCCCAACTGAGTCTGCAGGGCACGGTGGTGGCCAGCGATGCGTTTTTCCCGTTCCGTGATGGCTTGGACGTGGTGGTGGATGCTGGTGCTACCTGCGTGGCACAACCGGGTGGCTCCATGCGCGATCAGGAGGTGATTGATGCAGCGAACGAGCGCGGCGTGGCCATGGTGTTCACGGGTGTGAGGCATTTCCGGCACTGACCTGCCAGTATTGACACAGGGGCACGCTTTGGCGTGCTTTTGCGCTTTTGGCTTTTGCGTTGGCGTTTTTCGGGGGTCGGGGTGAGGGGCAGCCTGCCGGCCTCATACCGTCCGCTGCGCGGCCAAAAATCGGCCGACAGGCCGCCCCTCATCCCGACTTTGGAGTGCGAAGCGCTTCTTTGCCGAAAGCTGGCTGCGCCAGCCCATACGCCCAATTCAAAAGCGAATCACCCCTGCCGTTCAACGCCCCATCAAAAACACCGTCGGCAAGTCCAGTGGCAACGAGGTCGCCCGTTGCTTCCAATCCGAAACCAAGGCGCTGTGGCTCTGCTGCTGTGGCATTGTCAGCCCACAGCAAACCGCCAAGCGCGTGGTGGGTTTGAGCGTGGCCAACAACCCTTGCAGCAGGGCCTGGTTGCGGTAGGGCGTCTCAATGAAGATTTGTGTTTGCCCGGTTTTTTGCGCCAGTGCTTCCAGATCGCGCACGCGCTGGGTGCGGCCGCTGGCATCGGCGGGCAGGTAGCCCACGAACGCGAAATTTTGCCCGTTCAAACCGCTGGCCGCCAAGGCCAACATCAACGAAACAGGCCCCACCAACGGCAGCACCTCCAGGCCCAGGGCGTGGGCCGCTCGCACCACCGACGATCCCGGATCGGCAATGGCGGGCATGCCCGCTTCGCTGACCAAACCCAGGTCGTGTCCCTGTAGGGCGGGGGCCAGCAGGGGTTGGGCATCGAAGCCGCCGGCACTGTCGTGATCGCCTTTTTTGTGAACCTGCCGAGGCAACTCCGTGATGTGTTGATCCTGCAGCGGAGCGGCCAATGCGTGCACGGCGCCCACACGCTTGAGGAATGCCCGTGTGCTTTTGGCGTTTTCTGCGATCCAGTGGGTCAGGCACGCGGCTGCCACCAAGGTTGCGTCAGGCAGGGCAGCGGTCAGGCCGGCATCGGTGTCGCACCCAAAATCCAGGGGGGTGGGCACCAGGTACAAGCGCCCGTGTTTGCGGTTGGCGGTGGTGCTCATGGCAATTGCAGCCCCGCTTGGCGCAGCAGCCGTGCGGTTCGTATCAGGGGCAGACCGACCAACGCGGTGGGGTCGTCGTTGTCGATGTGGTCGAGCAAGGCGATGCCCAGCCCTTCGCTTTTGGCGCTGCCTGCGCAGTCGTATGGGGTTTCGGCGATCAGGTAGCGCTCGATTTCATCGTCCGACAGCGCGCGAAACACCACGCGCACGCTGGCGCAGTCGACTTGTTCAAATCCGGTGGCGTGGCATACCACCGCCAGCGCGGTCTGGAACACCACGGTTTGAGCGCTCATTCGTTGCAACTGGGTCACGGCACGGGCGTGGGTGCCGGGTTTGCCCAGCGGCTCGCCGTTCAGGTCGGCCACTTGGTCGCTGCCGATCACGATGGCATCGGGCCGCTGCACCGCCACCGCCCGGGCCTTTGCCAGGGCCAGGCGCAACGCCAGTGCCAGTGGGGTTTCGCCTGGGGCGGGGGTTTCGTCCACTTCGGGGGCTACCACGTCAAAAGGCAGCCGCAAGCGTTGCAACAAGTCGCGCCGGTAGCGCGAGGTGGAACCCAGCACCAAAGGTCGGGCCATTGGGTGGGGTAAAGAAGATCCGTTCATGCCCGTATTGTGTGTTGTAAAACCCGGGTGGCGGGCTGCCCCGCCTTTTTGGGTTACCTTATCGAGCCATGACGCACCCCGCTGAGCCCTCAACATCTGTCACAGAACCGGACGCTTGGCACCGGCTGTGCCCCGGCAGCCAGTTGCAGAACAGCGCAGAGGCCTGTGTGTTTGATGTGATTTACGATGGGCAAACCTGTACCGCTTTTGCTGTGCGTTACCAAGGGGTCGTGCACGCTTACCTGAACCGCTGCAGCCACGTCGCCATGGAAATGGATTGGCGAGAGGGGCATTTTTTTGATTTGACCGGTCATTACCTGGTGTGTGCTTCTCATGGGGCGCTGTTCCGTCCGGGGGACGGTGTGTGCATGGGGGGGCCTGGGCGAGGGCCTTTGATCAAAATTCAACTGCAGGAGCGCGATGGCTGGGTGTTCTGGCAGTCACAATACCGTCTGCGCCCCGTTGTGTTTTGAGCGCCTGTTATGCAAGAACCTTCATCCAATCCGCCCCCCCGTTCCCCTGCTGAAGCGTATGCCGACACGGCCGCTGCCACTGCAGGGTCGCCTCAGTCCGAACGTCTGCACGTGGAGGCCGGGTGGTTCGGACCCCGAACCCGTGCACAGACCACAGACCAGGGTTCACCCCCTGGCTGGGAACGCGAGGTGCTGGAGAAGTTGGCTTTTGCCGCCCTGAACGAGCAGCGCGCGGCCCGCCGCTGGAAGGTGGCCCTGCGCTTGTTGTGGCTGGGTTTCTTTGTTGTGCTGGTCTGGTGGGCCTGGGTCCAAGTGCCAGCGCCCACCTCCACCAGCACGCCACACACCGCACTGGTTGAAATTCGCGGCCCCATCGCCTCCGATTCAGAGGCCAACGCCTCTTACATCATCGGTGCGTTGCGTTCGGCGTTCGAAGACCCCGGCGCCCAAGCCGTGGTGGTTCTGATCGATTCCCCTGGTGGCAGTCCGGTGCAGGCCGGTCTGATCAACGACGAAATTCACCGTTTGAAGGACTTGCACGACAAACCGGTTTATGCCGTGGTGGAGGAAACCTGTGCGTCCGCTGCCTATTACATTGCCGCAGCGGCCGACAACATCTACGTGGACAAAGCCAGTCTGGTGGGCAGCATCGGCGTGCTGATGGATGGGTTTGGCTTTACCGGGTTGATGGACAAACTGGGTGTGGAACGCCGCCTGATGACGGCGGGTGAGAACAAGGGTTTTCTGGACCCTTTCAGTCCGCAAAGCCCGAGGCAGCGCCAAATCGCACAGGAAATGCTCGATGAAATCCATGCCCAGTTCATTGAAGTGGTGAGAAAAGGCCGTGGCGACCGACTGAAGGAAACCCCGGACATGTTCAGCGGTTTGGTTTGGAGTGGGCAGCGCGCGGTGGCTTTGGGGTTGGCCGACGAGCTTGGCAGCCTCGATCAGGTGGCGCGTGAAGTGGTCAAGGCGGAAGAAATCATTGACTACACCCAACGCGAAAACGTGGCTCAGCGTTTGGTCAAACGGTTCGGTGCCGGCATGGGCGAAAGCGCCATGAAAAGCCTGCTGGGCGGCAGTGTGTTGCGTTGACACTTGGGTTGACATTCGTCAACCCCGGTGCATTTGGCGGCACTTTGGCGCCCTTTTTCGCTTGAGGCCGGGCCCAAATTCGGTTACGGTAGCCTCTTTGCGCGTGATGCGTGTTTGTTGAACGAGCGGGAGTGCGTCTTGAATTTGCTCAGCCACCTCAGGGTCAAGCAAAAGTTGCTGGTGTTGGGCGTGATTGCCCTGATTGCGGTGTTGGTGCCCAGTGCGCTGTTCACACGGGATCTGGTCCAGACCTTGGCAGTGTCGAACCGCAGCGGCAGTTCTGCGCCCGTGTTGGGGGCTTTTCTGGAGGTGTTGCGCCACACCCAGGCCCACCGTGGATTGTCCGCTGGCGTGCTCGCTGGCAACGACGGCATGGTGGGGCAGTGGAAAGAGCGGCGCCAGAAGGTGGACGCGGCTTTGACCGAATTGAGCACCACAATGGCTGCGACCCAAGCCGACCAGGCCAGCCAACGGGCCTTGAGCCAGGTGCAGGCCGACTGGGGGCCGTTGGCAGACCAGGTGCATGGCAAGGCTGTCAAAGGCCCGGACAGCTTTGCCCGCCACACGCAGTTGATTGCCCAGCAAATGGTTTTGTTGGACTTGTTGCTGGACACCTACGGGTTGACGCTGGACCCGAATGCCGACATGTACTTCCTGACGCAGGCCATGCTGGGCAACCTGACCTGGGCCACCGAATACTTGGGCCAGATGCGTGCCTTGGGCAACGGTGCCCTGGTGGCAGGCCAGTTGCCTGAGCAGAACCGTTTGCGCCTCGCTGTGTTGCTGGACAACGCTCGTGGGCGTTTGCAGCAGACGGGTGTGCAGGCATCTAAGGCGCTGGCAACCAACGCGGTGTTCAACCAAAACTTGAAGGATCCCTTGGCCCAGGCCATGGTCGCTGGCGACAAACCCATGCAACTGGTTCGCACCGAATTGCTGGAAAAAACCGTTTTGTCGTATGAACCGGCGGCTTATTTCCGTGAAACCACCGCCGCCATCGACAGCCTGTTTGCGGTGATTGACGCCAGCATGGCACAGGTTCGTCAGCAGCTGGCGGCCAATGTGGCGCGTGCCCAATGGATGTTGTGGGGCTCGGCAGGGGCGTTGTTGGGCGTGGTGCTTCTGCTGCTGGTGTTGGCGCAGGCCATTGCCCGCTCCATCACGCAGCCTTTGTCACAGGCCGTGGAATTGGCGCACGCGGTGGCCAGCGGTGATTTGACCCGCCGTGTGCAAGTGCAGGGCGACAACGAATTGGCGCAGTTGATGAAAGCCTTGGCGCAAATGCAGACCTGGTTGGCACAGGTGGTGGGGCAGGTGCGTGACAACGCGCAGTCGCTGGCAGCGGCCAGTGGGCAGATTGCCATGGGGACCCAGGATTTGTCGCGGCGCACCGAAAGCGAAGCCAGCGCATTGGAGCAAACCTCGGCATCGATGCAGGAATTGGGCGAAACCGTGGCCCAAAACGCCTTGCATGTGGGCCAGGCCAACCAGGCGGCCAGCCATGCCGCCAGCGTGGCCACCGAGGCCGGTGATGCCGTGGCCAAGTTTGTGAATACGATGGAAGACATCCAACGGGGATCGCAGCGCATTGGCGAAATCATCGGTGTGATCGACGGCATTGCGTTCCAGACCAACATTCTGGCGCTGAACGCAGCCGTCGAGGCTGCCCGCGCGGGTGAGCAGGGCCGTGGCTTTGCGGTGGTGGCGTCGGAAGTGCGCAGTCTGGCGCAGCGCTCGGCCGAGGCCGCGCGGCAGATCAAAGGGTTGATCACGGAAAGTGTGGACCAGGTAACGGCCGGTACGCAGCAAGTGGAAAGCACCCGCGACACCATGCGCGCCGTGGTCGCCAGTATCCAGGAGGTGAGTCATTTGATGTCACTGGTCACGTCGGCCAGCGACGAGCAGCGTTCGGGCATTGACCAAGTGGTGCAAGCGGTGACCCAACTCGATCAAACCACCCAGCAAAACGCCGCCTTGGTGGAAGAAAGCGCCGCAGCCACCACGGCCATGTCGCAACAGGCCGAGGAATTGGCCCGTGCGGTCGCACGGTTCAAATTGGAAGCTTCAGGAGCCCCCTCTTTGGGGTACGCGGCTTGAAGTGATAAATAAATAAATTATTTTGATACTAATTGTCGGATAATACCTATTTATGATCAACTGGACGCTTAAAATGAGGAAAGCGCCCAGTTGAGTTTGCTTGCCCGCGCGGGCAATGTTTGCGTGGCATGAAATTCCAAACCCCTCACACCGACCGCCCCTTGTCGCCCCCAGCCGCACCGCTGGCGGTGCATTGGGCGGTTCGCATGAGCCACCGCAACCGCCCTTTGGGGTTCTTGATGTTGCTGGCCATAGTGTTGGTGCACACGTTCCAGTTGGGTTGGTCCTGGCCAGGCATGTTGTTGGCGGTGCTGCAGTTTGGGGTCTATCCGCAGCTGGTTTATTGGTATGCAGCCCGTTCTTCCCAAGGGTTGCGCGCCGAAATCACGGTGATGCGGCTCGATGCTGCGCTTTTCGGTTTCTGGGTGGCGGCTTTGGGTTTTCCCAGTTGGATTGGTTACGTATTTTTCATAGCAGTGGTGCTCAACCTGACTTTGTTCAACGGCTTTCGGGGTGCCATGGAGGCTGTGGTTTTGTTCCTGGCGGCCGCATTGCTGATGTTGCTGGGGCGTCAAGGCATACACGCCCAGCCCGACACCAGCTTGGTCGTCACATTGATGTGTATGGTGGCGTTGACCTTCTACCTGCTGTTGTTGGCCGAAGGCGCGTATGGCCGTACCCGTCGCCTGCACGAGACGCGCGAACAGCTGCGCAACCGGGAATCGGAACTGTCACGTCAGCTGGAAGACAACCACCGTTTGCAACGCCAGTTGATGGACAAAGTAAACCGAGATGCCTTGACCGGTTTGTTCAACCGCCACTACTTGGAAGCTGCTTTGCAAGGCGAGCTGGCCCGTTGTGAACGCGAGGGACAGCCCATCAGCCTGTTGATGTTGGATTTGGACCATTTCAAGAAGATCAACGATCGGTATGGCCATCCGGCGGGTGATGAGGTGTTGCGTGGACTTGCCGACTTGATACAGACGGTGTTTCGCGGATCTGATATTCCATGTCGCTACGGTGGCGAGGAGTTTCTGGTCTTGATGCCCGGGGCAACGTTGGGCAGTGCTGCCCGGCGGGCAGACAAGTTGCGCCAGGCGTTCAGCGAACTGGAGGTACGGGTGCGCGGCCGTGCCTTGCGTGCCACGTTGTCCGTGGGAGTGGCCGAATGGGGGGTGTCGGGCGTCGACTCGATGGCCAAATTCGTGGCTGCTGCCGATTTGGCGCTTTACCAAGCCAAAGTACAGGGTCGCAACCGGGTGGTTACTTCGGAGGCCCCGCAACCGTCTGCCTGGGACCAGTTGGTCACCATGCCCGGTGCGTTGACCGATAAAGATCATTGAACAAGTCATGGAAGCCAACGATTTGCCCAACCTGCAACTGGCCGCCATGGCATGGGACAGCGCACCCTTCGGGGTGGCCCTGGTCGACAAAGGGGGGCAGCTGCGTCTGTTCAACCGCAAGCTGATGGAGTTGATGGCGGTGCCGGAGGGGGCCCTGTCAAACGAGCCCACCGAAGTGGAGCTGCTCACCTACCTTCACCAGCAAGGCGACTTTGGGTTCGGGGTGTCGCTGCAGGACGTGCTTGACGGGCTATTCCGCACCTGCAACTGTTCGAGCGAGGGCGCGCAAACCTACACCCGCAACACCCGCACCGGGCGCACCCTCGAAATCACCACCTGGCCAGTGCCCAACGGTTGGGTGCGCACGGTGTTCGACCTGACCCATCACGTTCAAAACGAACGTTTTATTCAGACCCTGACCAGCCGGGCCCCGGGCATGCTCTACCAGATGCATACCTCGCCCAACCAGTGGGTGTCCTTCCCGTTCGTCAGCGCTGGGATTGCCGAGTTGTTTGACCTGACGCCCGAGTCGGTGCAACGCGATGGCAAAGCCCTGCTGCGCCGCATTCACCCCGAGGACTTGAACCTGTTGCGTGACGTGGCCATGTCGCGCGAGGGCGAGGCCCAGAACTGGAAGCTGACCTACCGCGTGGTTTTCCCCGATGGGCGCCGCAAGTGGCACGAAACCCAGGTCCAGGCCCAATCGCAGCCCGACGGATCGGTCGATTGGTACGGGTACACCCACGACATCACCGATCGGGTCAAGGACAACCAAGACCTGTCGCTGCTGTCCCAATTGCTGCGCAACCGCACCGAACTGCTGGAGACCACCCTCGACAACCTGGGGCACGGTGTGCTGTATGTGGATGCGAACGGTATCCTGGCGTTTTACAACCCCCGTGCGGCCCAGTTGCTGGACATACCCGAGCGGTTGCTGGCCGATCAACCACCGGTGGTGAGCGTGTTGCAGTACATGCTGCACCGGGGTGACTTTGAAGGGGCCACCAGCCTGGCCGATTTGGTGCGGCAGGGCTGGATCACGGACATGCAGGGCTCGCTCAAACCCGGACGCTTGGTGCGCGCCGCGCCGGGAGGGCGCATGCTGGAAGTCAAAACCACCCAGGTGCCCAGTGGCGGTTGGGTGCGTACCCTTGCCGATGTGACCGAGTTCATCGATGCCCAACGTGCGGCCCGCAACAGCGCTCAGCGCATGCGTGCCTTGGTGGATGCCATTCCCGACCGGGTGTGGTTCAAAGACATGCAGGGTTTTTACCTGGCTGCCAACACCAGCATGGCCAAGACCTACAACCGCACGGTCACGTCCATGTTGGGCCTGGACACCGGAGCCATCAACCCGCCCGAAACAGTGGAAACCGATTTGGCCACCGATGCGCAGGCATGTGCACTGAACGGCGAGCTGTTGCGGTTCGAGACCGAACTGCCCCTGAACCTGCGGGGTGATGTGGCTGCTTTTGAAGTCACCAAGGTGGCTGTGTTCGATGAGAAACAACAGGCGTTGGGCGTGTTGGGTTTGGCCCGTGACCTCACCGAGCGCAAGCAGGTGGAAGCACAAATCCAGCGCATGGCGTTTTACGATCCATTGACCCGTTTGTGCAACCGTTTGCTGTTTGAAGACCGCCTGAGTCACGCACAAATGAGCAGTGAACGCAGCGGCACCTGGGCGGCGGTGGTGTTCATTGACCTGGACAATTTCAAAGACCTCAACGACACCCTGGGACACGGCAAAGGGGACCAGCTGCTCAAGCAGGTGGCACAGCGCTTGTTGGCCTGCGTGCGCGAACAAGACACCGTTGCACGCTTTGGTGGTGATGAGTTCGTGATCCTGCTCACTGACCTGACCCCCGATGAGCAACAGGCTGCGTTGGCCGCCAACACCGTTGGGCAGAAAATTCTGGCTGCCTTGAACATCCCTTACCAACTGGGCAGCTCGACCACGTACCACAGCTCGGGCAGCGTCGGCGTGACGCTCTTCAAGGGCGGGCACGACCGCTACGACGACATCATGAAGCGGGCCGATCTGGCCATGTACCACGCCAAAGGGCTGGGTCGCAACGCACTCAGTTTCTTCGACCCGGACATGCAGTCGGTGGTCAGTGACCGCACGCGCCTGGACCGCGACCTGCGCGAAGCCTTGAACGCCCAACAACTGGTGTTGTTTTACCAGCCGGTGGTGGACAGACAGCGCCACACCGTTTGCTACGAGGCGCTGGTGCGCTGGCAGCACCCCGAACGGGGTCTGGTGTCGCCTGGCGTGTTCATTCCGCTGGCCGAGCAGAGCGGTTTGATCTTGCCCATAGGCCGTTGGGTCCTTGAAACAGCCTGCCGCCAACTGGTGGCCTGGGCCCACCAACCCGATAAACAAGACATTTGCATTGCCGTCAATCTGAGCGCACGCCAACTGCGCCAGAAGCATTTTGTGGACGAGGTGCTGGCCGTGGTGCGCGACACCGGTGCCCAGCCGCACCTGTTGAAGCTGGAGCTGACCGAGAGCCTGCTGTTGCAAGACGTGGAAGAAACCATTGTCAAGATGGAGCAATTGGCCAAGCACGGCATCCGTTTTTCGTTGGATGATTTTGGCACCGGTTACTCGTCGTTGGCCTACCTCAAGCGCTTGCCGCTGTCCGTCCTCAAGATCGATCAGTCGTTTGTGCGCGACTTGTTGATCGACGAAAACGACCGGGCGATTGCCGGCATGATCCTGACCCTGGCCAAAAGCCTGGAGTTGGACGTGGTGGCCGAAGGTGTGGAACTGGAGGACCAGATGGCGCTGCTGGTGGACATGGGTTGTCAGCATTTTCAGGGGTACTTGTTTGGCAAACCCGCGCTCGTCTGAGGCATTTCGCCCCGTGCTGGTGGCCGGGGGCGGCATGGCCGGGCTGGCCGCCGCGCTGGTGACTGCCAAAGCCGGGCATCCGGTGGAACTGCTGGAGCAGGCCGGGGTGTTTTCCGAGGTGGGCGCAGGCATCCAGCTGGGGCCCAACGCGGTGCGTGTATTGGCCGACTGGGGTTTGTGGGACGCCTTGCAGCAGGTGGCAGCGTTCCCGGAACAACTGTGCGCCCGCGACACCCGAAGTGGACACACCTTGGGTGTGCTGCCGTTGGGTGCGCGTGCCCGAGCGCGTTATGGCCAACCTTATGCCACCATACACCGTGCCGATTTGCACGCCTTGCTGCTGCAGGCCGTGCAGGCCCAGGGGCGGGTGCGTTGTCATTTGAACCAGCGTTTGGCCGGTTGGGTGCAGTCCCACTCGGAACAAGGCGGATCGACCGGCGTGTCGCTGCACACCGAATCGGGCGAACGTTGGCAAGGTGCAGCGTTGCTGGGTTGTGATGGCGTCTGGAGCCAGGTGCGCCAAGGTTTGTTGAACGACGGTGCACCTGTTTTCAGCGGGCACCTGGCCTACCGGGGTTTGGTGCCCGTGGCCGATCTGCCGCCGGCGGCACGCACCATGCAAGTCACGGCCTGGCTGGGTCCGCGCATGCATGCGGTGCATTACCCGGTGCGGGGCGGTGCCTTCATGAACGTGGTGGTGGTGGTTCACGGAGAAGCCCCGCGCGATCTGGCCGGTTGGGACCACGCAGCAAACGCGCCCGCATTGCAACGGGCGTTGGGCCCGGTGGCCGCAGATTTGGACCGGGTTTTGCAGGCGGTGCCGGATTGGCGCCTGTGGCCCTTGAACGATCGCGAACCCATGAAAGGTTCTTACGAACATGCCCAAGGCGCGGTGGCCTTGCTGGGTGATGCGGCTCACCCGCTGCGGCCCTACTTGGCCCAGGGTGCCGCCATGGCCCTGGAAGATGCCTGGGTGCTGGGGGAATTGCTGTTGTCTGAACCAGGCCGCACCACCGGGGTCTCTGATTGGCCCCGACTGTTGCAGCACTGGGCGCGTTTGCGTTGGAAGCGCAACGCCTGGGTGCAAGCAAGGTCGCGTCGCAACGGGCAGATCTTTCATGCACAGGGGCCGATGCGTTGGGGCCGCAATTGGGTTCTGGCCGCCTGGGCTGAGCAGGCCATGGATTTGCCCGACCTCTACGGGGGGCCGCCCAAACCGGTGATTTTGGGTTAAGGTGTGGATCAGTAAATGGTCGCCGTCCCGGAGACAACCGCATGACCGACAGCCCGCTCGCACCCGACCCCAGCGCGCCCGCCCGCTTGAGCCTGCGGCGTGTGGCGATCGACACCTACCGTGAAAACGTGGCCTATCTGCACCGCGATTGCGATGTGTACCGGGCCGAGGGATTTCAGGCTTTGTCCAAGGTGGAGGTGCGCGCCAACGGGCAGCGCATTCTGGCCACACTCAATGTCACCAGCGACCCACGCATCGTCAAATGCAACGAACTGGGTTTGTCGCAAGATGCGTTTGCCCACATGGGAGTGGAACCCGGGCACCCGGCCAGCATCTCTCAGGCCGAACCTCCCGAATCGATATCGGCCCTGCACCGCAAGATCGACGGCGAGCGCCTGGGGCGCGAAGATTTTCAAGGCATTGTCCGCGACATTGCCGAGCACCGGTACTCCAAAATCGAGTTGTCGGCCTTTGTGGTGGCCACCAACCGGGGTGAACTGGATCGCGAGGAGGTTTACTACCTGACGGAAGCCATGATTGCCAGCGGCCGCAGGGTCAACTGGAACGAACGCCTGGTGGTAGACAAGCACTGCATCGGTGGTATTCCCGGCAACCGCACATCCATGCTGGTGGTTCCCATTGTGGCCGCGCACGGTTTGGTGTGCCCGAAAACCTCCTCGCGGGCCATCACCTCACCGGCCGGTACCGCCGATACCATGGAGGTGCTGGCCAATGTGGAACTGCCGTTTGACCGGCTCCACGACCTGGTGCGCGAACACCGCGCCTGCTTGGCTTGGGGGGGGACGGCCGATTTGTCGCCCGCCGACGACGTGCTGATTTCGGTGGAACGCCCCTTGTCGCTGGATTCGCCCGGGCAAATGGTGGCCTCGATTTTGTCCAAAAAAATGGCGGCTGGCTCCACCCACCTGGTGCTGGACATTCCCATCGGTCCCACGGCCAAAGTCCGCTCCATGCCCGAGGCGCAAAAGCTGCGCCGCCTGTTTGAATACGTGGCCCGGCGTCTGGATTTGTCGCTCGACGTGGTGATCACCGACGGACGCCAGCCCATCGGCAACGGCATCGGCCCGGTGCTGGAGGCGCGCGATGTGATGCAGGTGCTCGAAAACCACCCCGACGCGCCGTTGGATCTGCGCCAGAAAACGCTGAGGCTGGCCGGTCGTTTGCTGGAATGTGACCCCGATATTCGGGGAGGAGACGGTTACGCGATTGCGCGCGACATTCTCGACTCCGGTCGGGCTCTCGAAAAAATGCAGGCCATCATCCAGGCGCAAGGCAGCAAGGGGTTCGACCACCTTCACCCCGACCTGGGTTCACTCACCTTCGACGTGTTTGCCCCGGTGGATGGGGTGGTCACGGGTATCGACAACCTGCAAATCGCCCGGGTGGCGCGTTTGGCGGGGGCGCCCAAGGTGCAAAGTGCCGGTGTGGACTTGGCTCGCA
>JACCDQ011719899.1_pt1 | contig 17052 bp, 13 predicted proteins | sample 7446031 | NCBI WGS metagenome assembly JACCDQ01 (sample SAMN15323442, study PRJNA562643) | freshwater metagenome | isolation source: river surface water | place: USA:Blue River Watershed | collected 2017-08-17
CATCTGTACCGGCTGTAATCTTGTAAAATAGTTTTTTATCTTTTATGATATATTCTGCCCTAACTGGCCACTTTGTTTTATGGATGAAAATTGCACTGTAAAATAAATAATTTTGGAAAGGTGAAATTCTGTTGTTCAAATCCTTTAATTGATTTGATTCATTAGTTAAAAGAGCTGGTATGCCTTTAAGACCATAATCGAACTCTTGCACTTTGTCAAGTGTCATATTAGACTTTGTAAAGACAACTTTAGCGTGCGATTCTTTAGATTTAAAAGAAATGCTTGTCGGATAATTAATTTTTAAATCTAGAGGCGATGGTGCTTCATTACGTACATTAGTCCAAAAAATGAAATAATTATACTCTTTTCCTTTATAGGAAACGATTCCACCTCCCTTAGGTAAACTATTGGTAATAATTGTTTTATTCTTGACTGAAGAATTATAGACAACTTTTGAATACTCCCAATTCTTATTTTGAACCGATTGTCCATACAAGTTCAACGAGAGAAATATCAGTAAGAGAGTAAAATACTTTTTCATAAAATCAAAAAGGGTTACACTTTACAAGTATAACCCTTTTACTTTGATATTGCTCCCGCTAACATCAATAATCTGAATCAAATCATCGATGATTTGGAAGTATTTTACAATCTAAGTATTTACTTATCAAGTAATTACGATATTAAAGTTTTTATTACTTCTGGCGACCACTTTCAAAAAGCAAAAACAAATAAATCTATTTAAAATTTAAGCCCTCAACGCATCGCAAAAAGTGGTGCTTTAGGTATTAAAAACAACCATTAAAATCATCTATTAATTTACCAAACGAACGTTTCCAAATTTAACAACCATGAAAATAAAGCAAATTGTAGCGTATTACCGTTGTTCTACCAAAGATCAACATTATGGAATTCAAGTTCAAAAAATTCAAATGAACGAATTTCTTAAAGCCACCTGTAGTGAATTCGAAATCGTGGCAGAATTCGAAGAGTACCAATCCGGTAAAAATGATAATCGAATTGAATTAGCTAAAGCTATCAAATATTGTAAAGATAACGGGGCAATACTTGGATTTACAAAACTTGATAGACTATCAAGAAGAGCGTCCTTTTTACACGACATTAAATCATCCGGTATAGAATTGAAATGTCTTGATATGCCAGAGTTAAACACATTAACCTTTGGTATTTTTGCCACAATTGCAGAGTATGAGAGAGAGTTAATTAGTACTAGAACTAAGAGTGCTTTGGCAGTAATTCGGCAAACAAAAACGCTCGGAAATCCCTTAGGGTGGTCAAAAAACAGACAGAAAGCCCTTGATACAAAAATAGAAAATAGAAAAGCATGGTTAAATTCAAATGAGATTGTAAAAGCAAAACAAATCATTAACCTTCTATCGTCTCATGGTAAGCCATCACTAAACGAAATTGCTAGAAACCTAAATGTACAAGGAATTAGGACTTTACGTGGGAGTAAATGGCAACCTAATCAGATCAAACAACTATTAACCGAAATATAAAGACCATGACTAACGATGAACTACACGAACTTGCATATTTGCGATTTTTAATGAAGGAAAACATCTCTAAGATTGAATCTAAAAGAAATAGTACTAGAACTCTTCTACATGAATTAGATGAACAATTAGAGACAAAGGAAAATGCTTATCAAGCAATTAATACTTCTATACTAAACCATTTCAATGAAGGAAATATACCAGAAATTGAATTAATCAAGTATACTGATGAAAAGAATAATCAAAAAATAATGCTTAAAATAAATATTGATGATGCTGGGACTACAATATACAAAGCGATACCGGAATGGGACTTAGCATTGTACTTAAAAGATAATAGCGATATTGGATCACTTTGCTTGATGAACCGGTGTAAAGAATTAGCTCTTAAATACTTAAAAAGCCAAGGAGATATAACTGCTCATTTCAATGAACCTAATGGAAAAGTTGAAGACTTAATCCAAGCATTTATTAACAACCCTCGCAATAAAAGAAACTTAGAAAGAGAGGTTAGATTATCTAATATTCAGACTGATTTTGCTGATAATCAACCCTTTCGGCGAAGAGATAGGATTATTTTTGAATAATTACAGTGTACGACACAAAAGGGTCAATTCCAGACTAACTTTGAAGTGGGTCTGGATTGATTTTATAATTGGGTTAATGATATTTGGATCGAAATTTTGGACTGAAAATTCAATGATTTTGCATTGTTTTTTATGCCATACGAAATACGACATAAGAGGTCTCATAAAACCTGTTTTACCACCTTTTATTGAAATAGCAAATTGATTTATTTTATATGTTTGACCTCCTAATAATCTAGCGCCTGTACTTCTTAAAATTCTCAGCCTGTTCAAAAATCTCTTTATAAACTTCATCTCTGTCAACAGGTGGATAATCATTTTCAGCTAAGAGAATAATTAGATCTACTTTCAATTCTGCTTTAATATCATCTCGCTTGCTCCAATCCGTGTATTTTGCTTTATCATCAACAACGGTTTTAACTTTTTGGGACAATGCTATCAATTTATCATTTGGATAACTGAAATCGTATTTAACGGCTAATGCTTTTAAAATGTCATAAAATGCTTTTTCTTCAAAGTCTATACCTAGATCTTTGAATGAATCTTTTTCTTGTTTAAGCGCATAATAAAGATCTATAATTTCATCTGTAAAATCTTCTAAGACTTCACTTCGCAACACATCATTCTCTTTACGCTCATTGTATTTTTCTACTATAAATTGCAAGCGTTTTGAAAAATCAATTCCTGTAATTTTATTAATTTTCTTAACATCATCAATTGCTTTAGCCAATAATTTTTGAAGCAGTTTTATTTTGGTATTTGGCAATTTAATTTTATCAATCTTAGCCATGTAATCATCAGAGAAAATATCAATTTCAGTTTGATTTTCGTCACCTAATTTAAAGATTTCTTCTACACCATCACTCTCGATAGCATCTTGAAGCATCTGTTTTACACGATTATTCATTTGAGCAGTATCCGGTGCTACTCCTTTGGTCAATTTAAAAATTATAGAGCGGACCGCTAGAAAAAAATGAATTTCATCCCTTTGTTTATCTATAAAAGCCCCACTTCCAGAACAAATATCATAAGCTGATTTCAGTCGTTTTACAATGTACATGAATCGTTTTTCTAGCTCTTGGGTTATCTGTACAAATTCAGCCGCTTGATTTAATGTTTTTAATTGTTCTAAGGGAATACCTGACAAATAGCCTGATGCATCAAATTTGTGAAACAACTTACCTAATAAATCCAATTGATCCTTGACTACCACTATGGACTGCTCAATATCTTCAATGTTTTGATTATCGGCATTATTGTATTGTGCCATGGCCAAATTCATTTGCTTTTTGATGCCAATATAATCTACTACCAATCCCTTTTCTTTTCCTTCAAATTTTCTATTTACCCTAGAAATCGTCTGAATTAAGTTATGTCGTTGTATAGGTTTATCAATGTACATGGTGTCCAAGAATGGCACATCAAATCCCGTTAACCACATATCCACGACAATAGCTATTTTAAAATTAGACTTCTCATTTTTATATTGTCTGTCTAACTCTTTACGGTCATCTTTAGTCCCCAACGCTTCGTACAACTTTTCTTCATCATCTTTGCCTCTGGTCATCACCATTTTGATGCGCTCCATTGGTTTGATTTCTTTCTTATCTTTATCTGACAATTCAGCTCCTTCGGCGGCTACTTTTACTTCACCCCATTCAGGCCGTAATGCTAGGATATTTTTATATAATTCATAAGCAATTGGTCTACTACTGCATACAAACATAGCTTTCCCACGAACTGTTGCACCTTCAGCTATTCTGTTTTCATAATGAGTCACAAAGTCTTCAGCAATGGTTTTCAAGCGTGTTGGGTCACCAATGATAGCATTCATTTGCGCCATCGCTTTTTTACTTTCTTCTATTTGATTTTCATTACTCCCTTCCTCAGCACAACGGTTATAATAAGCTTCAATTTCTTCGAGTTTGTGATTGTTCAATAAAACTTTTGCGGCTCTTCCTTCATACACGATGCGAACGGTAATCTCATCTTTAACCGATTCGTTCATGGTGTATGCATCCACAATATCTCCAAATACATCGATAGTTGCATCTATTGGTGTTCCTGTGAAGCCAACATAAGTAGCATTTGGCAAGGAATCGTGTAAGTATTTAGCAAAACCAAATGTCTTCTTAACTCCTAGTTCTGAAACGACTACTTTTTGGTCTAAATTGGTTTGACTTCTATGTGCTTCATCCGAAATACAAATAACATTAGTTCTATCAGTAAGTAATTGGGTGTCTTCGGTAAACTTATGAATAGTGGTTAAGAAAACGCCACCGCTGTTTCTTCCTTGCAACAATTCTCTTAAATGTGTTCTACTTTCCACGCTAATAATAGATTCGTCACCTACAAAACCTTTCGCATTTGTAAATTGACCCGATAGTTGGTCATCTAAATCCGTTCGGTCAGTGATAACTACAATCGTTGGACTGGCAAAATGAGTACTTTTCATCAACAAACGACTTAGATACAACATAGTGTAACTTTTACCACAGCCTGTTGTGCCGAAATAGGTTCCACCTTTACCATCACCCAAAGGTTTTTGATGGCTTTTAATGTTCTCAAAAAGTTTAACTGCTGCGTAATATTGAGGATAACGGCATACAATTTTTTCGTTCTTTTTAGAGCTATCAGGTAAGTAAATGAAATTCTGGATAATGTCTCGTAAGCGATTGCGATTGAACATGCCTTGTATCAGTGTAAACATGGCATCTATTCCATCTACTTCATTGGGCATACCTTCAGTTTTTCGCCAAGCATAAAAGAACTCATACGGCGCGAAAAATGAACCGGATTTAGTGTTTACACCATCGCTTATTACACAGAACGTATTATATTTGAATAACTCCGGAATATCTCTTTTGTATCGTGTGGTTAACTGGACGTAAGCATCGTGAATAGTAGTATTTTCCTGAATAGCTGTTTTGAATTCAAATACCACTAATGGCAACCCATTGATGTATAAAATCAAATCGGGAATACGCATTTCGTATCCTTTAATGGCCAACTGGTTTACTATTTTGTAGGTGTTATTATCTTTATCTGTATAATCGATCAATTGAATGTAAATATCTTTCTGGTTGCGATCTTCACGTTTTAATAGAAAACCATTACTTACCATATTCATAAAAGTCTTATTGCTTTCATATAAATCGGAAGATGGTAAACGTTCTAAATCTCTAATGATGGAATTTATTTCTGAATCAGTTATATTTTCATTAGCATAATGGGACTTCAAATACGTCTTCAAATCATCCTCAATCAATACCTTTTCTGTAGCAATATGACCATAAGTAGTTGGTGGTTCTGATACGCCTTGAAACTCATTCTTTCGCACTTCCCCGCCTACAAGATGTGTCATTTGTTCTTCTTGTAATAAGTGGATAAAGGCTTGTTCTAATTGCGACTCTGTGAACTTCATACTATTATTTTCTTAAGCTTAGTAATTTTTAAAATTTTCCATTATTTCGTGCATCCTTACCATTAGGATTGGAAAAGATTTTGAATCACCTATAACCATATTCTCTTGCATGGCTTTATAATCCTGCTCCCAATCTTTGCTCACTGAATCTGGTGGAATTATTTGTAAACTATTCCTATTGTGATTGTCATACGATATGTTCCTCAAAGGTGTAATAGTTTTTCTGTGCTCCACAATGTGCTCAAAAAGTTCTTTATTCTTATATGCGCTTAGTGCATATTCTGTATCCATTAATCGATCTAAATCGTATAAATGACGTGATAATCGTTCACTTCGTATTGCTTCTAAAGGCTTTGAAAACTCTTCATGTAGCAGCAATACTTTTTCTATAAAAGTTCTCGTTGGTACAACAACTTTTACTTTGGTTGGTTTTTGAGCAAATGGTAAATAAGCATACTCGGTATCAATAAACGATATTACTTCTCTTTCCTCTGCAGGTTCAGTCAAAGAGCGAGCCCCCATTTCTATTAAAACACGTGGTTGAATATACGGATTATCGTTTGGTATTATAGGGTTGTAATATACTTCTAAAGTGTTGGGGTCGCTTGTGTCATCCACTTTATCGTTATATTTAATAGTATACATTTCTGGGCCAATACCAAGATTTGAAAGTTGATTTATAAGCTCTACTCTAAAATCATTGATGATAAATGACCCAGAGGCTTTTCTTAATTTTTTGACAGCCGTATTAGAAGGTAGCGCCTCAAAACCTAATAACTTTCTATCAATTATTAAATCGACATCTTCCGAGAACCGGTTGATAATATTGTACGCTTTGCTTAATGATGTCCCTCCTTTAAAAATGATATTTGAGGCATATTTTGATTGAAAAACGGCTCGCAATAATAGACAAACCCATCCATCTTTTTCTACAGCATAGGTCGGCAATCCTGTTTTAACAGCAGTTTGAGTTATTATGTTTTGCTTTTGCTCAGTAGTAAGATTTACCCACATAGTTTAGTTTCTTAATTCATGTATTTTTTTTTGGACCCAAACAGGGGTGAGCTTTAGTTGTGATTTTAGTATTTCACTATCTAATTGCAATACAAAAGGCTGCAATTTTTGCAAATGCACATCCGCTACTTTATGTTGTCCTATCTCTTTTAGTGCTTGCGTAACAAGCAGTAACAAATGGTCTCTAATTGCTAAATTACGAGGCGTTGTTTTCTTAAACTGGATAGTGCGATTTCCTATAGCTATTATACGTTGCGCCCCATCGGTCAAATACACTGCTTTTAAAGGTATTTGAGTAGTTATTCCTAATTGAAACAAGGCCAACGAACCTGTTGGTGCTATACGGGCTTTGTCTCGTTTGGCAATTTCTAAAGCAATTTCTTCAGTAGTTGGGTACAGCGTACCCAATAACGCATCCTTCTTAGGTACTAAATAAATACCTTGAGCCAAACGTTCTAATAAACCTTCTTTCTCCAAACGCGACAATACCTTCCGGATATTCTCTGAAGAACCGAATTTTACAAAATCATCTGCGAAAAATATTTTACCCTTAGTAGACTTTTTAATCTTTAATTCTATCTGATTATGTGAAGATTGCACGATTATTTCTTTTAAATTATGTCACAAATTTAGTAAACATTTGTGACATAATTGCATGTTGACCCTTCAATAAATGTATGTGCTTTTGATTTAACAATGTTTTACTAAAAATAATCATATTCAAATCTATCTATTTCTACCAAAATGGTGTAAGTAAAAATGTTTATTTATTGTTTTGAACCTTTTCCCGGCGTTGGAAAGATTCTTGCTTTTATTTATTCAAAGTAAATTCTTAATTCATTCATTGAATCATGTTCAAATATTATTTTTTTAATGTCATGAATTGAAAATTCATTCGGAAGATTTTTTGTTAACTCTTCTAAATATGGTTTTACTCTTTGATAGGGAACACCGTATTCAAACAACTTATTTACAATAACTAAAGATTCATGAGTTGGATTTTCAATCCCAATAAATTTACTGAAGAATTGTGCTTTTTTACTATTTGCTTCTCTTATTACTTCAGCTTTTATTAAATCTCTTGCATTATGTTTCTTATACAAATCATTTAAATCAATCGTAAAATTTATTATTGGTATTATCTTGAATGGTAATACACTATATATCATATCAATTAAACCAGAAATGGTTTTAGATTTATCTTCATTAGGTTTTAAACGGTGGATTTCTTCCACCATTTCGTTAAATGATCTGAATTTATGATTTAAAGCTATCTTAAAAGAATCATTATCTATACCTTTGGTAATCTTTCCGATTACTCCGAGTAAATAAATATTATCTTTTTTTACATAGTTAATTAAGGTTTCTAACTGGTTAAGCGTAAAACCATGAGTATTTAATAACTTACTAACTTCTAGATGAGAAACATTAACATAATTAGATTTCTCTAATAATTTTTTAAGAATATTATTGTTTTCTGTCGTGCCGGCATCTTTAGAATATAATTCCTGATTTAAATCATCACCTCTATTAATTTCTATAATTTCAGCTTGGTTTTCAATCACAAATTGAATGTTTATTTTTTCATAAGGAACATTTGCTTTGTCAAATTTCTCTTGATCTTTTTCCTTATAAAAAACTTCTCCAACTTTGTGTTCCCCTAATCTACCAGCACGACCAATTAGATTCTTAAATTTCACTAAATGATTTTCCCCTAAAACATCTTTTGAGTTTGCAATAAAAATATTCTTAGTAGGAGTATTTACACCTTCAATTATTGAACTTGTAGCTAGGATATTTCGAATTGTATTATTTTTAAAAAGTTCAATTACTTTTTTTTGAATAAACTTTGGCATAGGTCCATAATGTATTCCTATGCCCGACTTTAAAGCTAATATTGGAAGCCAGTCTGGATGAAAATCTTCTTCAACTCTTTTTATCCAGTCATCACTTAATCCAATTTGTTTTTTTATGCCTTTAAGATTTTTTAAATAGAATTTTTCAAGATACAATGGCGAACTGAAATAAATAAGGTTTGTTTTTTCATTTATAGATATATCTTCAAATATCTTTTTCTCTAAATTCTTTATTGATCTAAAACTCTTGGCAACTGGTGCATAATCAGATTTAAAAATATTAAAATTCAAATCTTCCAAGCCGACGATTGAATTAACTAATGGCATTAGTAAAATAATCTTTTCTGAAATATCAAGAGTGTCGATTAGTGAACGATTTAATATAACTTCTCTGCTGCCTCTTATGGGATCAGTTAGTTTATAGGCTTCGTCGATAACAAACAAATCAATTTTGTCATAAAATTGAATCAGATTATAATATTTTTCTTGAGTGCCGATAAATATACTTTTCTCATAGATGGTCTCAAGATTCTTAATTGAGTCAAAAATGATGTATCCCGAATCTTCATATAGATTTTTAAAATCATCTAATAACTCATCTGCTAAGGAATTAGTAGGAACTATAAAGACAACTATCTTGGGATGGTGGTTATATATGTATTCCTTAATCAACATAGTTTTACCAAAACTCGTTGGCGCAGATATAATACTTCTTTTATTTTCAATAATACCATTGTAAATATTAATCTGTTCAGATGTAAATGAAATTTTTGGATTATGGCTCAAGATGTTGTTTTCTTGGATAAATTCAAGCTGTTTTGAAAAAAAGGAATCGTTTTTCTTTTCTCCGTAATATGGTGACAAACCATATAAAAACAAATCTTCTAACTTTACTAAATCACTTGATTTATCTAGTAATTTTATTAACTCATCTCTTTTTGTTTGATTAATCATTTTTTAAGCGTTCTTTTAATTCAACAATTAAATCAAGTGCTGTTCTTTGAATTTTATAGATAAGTTTCTGTTTAGAATTTATTGGTAAATGATAAAGATGAATTCTAAAATGACTCGGCATATCTTTTAATACTATATTTTCAATTTTAGAATAATGAGTTTCATAATTATCTCTTTTACTTTTTGTATGCAATATAAAGCCGGTAAAAACAAATGATATTCTTTTAATTTCTTCAGTAGTTTTATTTGTTACATCACCAGTAATCTGCTTTAGAATTATTTCAATGTCAGAAGCAATAACATTATTACAGTATGATTCTAATTTGCTTGAAAATGAACTATCATTTAAAATGGCATTCAACCCTCCATTCAATTCGTTATAAAATTTAGCTTCTCCAATCACTAAATTTTCATCCGAATACATGCAAACATCAGCTCCAGTTGAAACGGTTTTTATAGTGTCAGTAATAGATATGACACCAGTAATAAGTTTATTGTCTATATAATCAATATTCAATCTTGCAAGTAATGCTTCCGCAAAAAATGAAAAGTAGGTTGGGTTTATATTTGCTTCTATTCGATCTTGAATTTCTTTATCCGTTATTTTTATTTCTTCGTTTTTGAAGTCGGTTTCTATAAATCGCCTTAATTGATTTAGTCTTTTTTTAAATTCAAATGTGGTGTTAGGCTCGAAAAGCTGATGGAGATTTTTTTCTTCAAACATAATTTGAATTATATAATTATCTAAATCTTCCATTGAAAGTTCATGATGGTAAATCGAAAACTTGTGGTTTTTACAACTGCTTTCTTTTTTTATATCGATGATAAAACTCATAATTTTTTAATTAATTCCTTCTCGTCATCTTAGCCATCAACAATGACTTCAATTCTTCAAGTTTTTGTTTTTCATAATTTTTCATGTTTTTCCTATCAAAAATTTTTTGCATCAAATCCTCGAACTTGGACAGCAACTTTAACCCCGGCAATAAGACATCAAAATTTTCAATATCACTTTTTGTAATTGCCTCTCTTGTAGATCCTGATTGACTTATTCCCAGTAATTTATTTTTGCTTTCGCTACTACATAATTTACACAATAAATAATAATTTATATTAATCTCTTCAGACGGCCTAATAATCATAACGTGTTGATTAACTCTTGCAGGCAAAACATTTGTTGGCACCATACAACATCGAGCAACCGAAACACCTGTTATATTAAACAATATATCTTTTTCAAGAACTTCTACATTTTTAAGCTTATTTGCTTGTTGTTCGTCAATAAACGCTAAGTTTTCATAATAAAAATTAAAATCATAAACGTTCATACTCCGAACTAATGAAATACCTGAAGTAAAATAGCTCTCTTTACCACCTGAAGGGGTTGAACCACTTCCGATTTTTGAACAAATACTCTTTAATTTCTTTAATTCCCAACCCTCCGGAATCTCCTTCTCTAATTCAGTACACCAAATCATTTTACCACCATTACTTTTATAAGACTTACCTTTTTCATCCGGAAACTCAAACTCTACAAACCACTGCTTATAAATCGCTTGTGCGGCATCTTCTAATTTAGTTATAAGTTGGTTATTAAGGTAAATGCGATTTTGAACGGTGTTGTATTCTCGAACCATATCGCTCTGCTTTTCGATAGATGGGATGGGTAATAAGCAATCACAAAGAGCATCCCAATCGAATCCGCCTCTAATTGCACTATCACATTTAAAATCTGCATATCTATCAAATTCTGAGCGCCTAAACCACATCATCAGATATTCGGGGTTCAGGTCATTTTCATCATTTACTTCAAAAACAGTATAAGCTGGAGAAACTAAAACTGACTCATCATCAGTTTTTAATACAACTGGAAATTTATGAACTCTAATTACTGACATAAAATCACAAGAAAATTGCCATTTGTTTACAACTTTGTAGACACTCATATCAGTTCCTACAATGTTAGAAGTAGATACTCTAAATTCCTTGGTCATACTAAGACCAACTAATTTTGAAACTTTTGAATCTCGGTTTCTGTTTTCAACCTTATGTATAAAATCCCCTAAACGTTTATAACTCGATGGCATAACCTAATTCTTTAAACACGGTTAATAAATCGTTTTTAGATTGCGCTTCAGCTTGTAATAGCTCGGAAAATTCTTTTTGTAAGCTTTTCATTTTATAGTCAAAATCTATGTTCTCATCACGGTTTACAAACGTGATGTACTTACTTGGTACCAACGAATAATCTTTAGCAACTATTTCATCAATAGACGCGGCATAACAGAACTCCGCAACGTCTTGGTATTTTGTCACATCCGTTTGCCAGTTGTGGTATGCTTGGGTAATTTCAATAATATCTTCGCCCGAAAATTGCGTATATTTTTTCTCAAAAGGAATTCCTTTCTCTCTAAGATCTAAAAACAGAATTTCATGCTGTCTGTCTCTATAGTTTCTAGTTGCGTCCGGTAATTGTACCGTTCTGGCATTTTTATTTTTGTTCAAAATCCAAAGCGTAACTGAAATATCTGTGGTATAAAACATGTTTCTCGGTAATATTACAATAGCTTCTACCAAGTCGTTTTCAATCAGTTTTCGACGAATTTTGTACTCTTCACCCCCCCCAGAAAGTGCCCCATTAGCTAAGATAAAACCGGCTACGCCATTTTCTGAAAGTTTGGCCACCATGTTTAAAATCCACGCATAGTTAGCGTTGCTTGTTGGCGGTACATCATATCCTCGCCAACGCGGGTCATCGGTTAGTTCATCGCTAGCTCTCCAATCTTTTTGATTAAAAGGTGGGTTCGCCATGATAAAATCGGCTTTCAAATCAGGGTGTTGGTCTTTGCCAAATGTATCTGCCGGCACATCGCCCAAATTGGCAGAAATTCCCCTTATGGCTAAATTCATCTTTGCCAGTTTATAAGTCGTAGCCGTATATTCTTGTCCGTAAATAGAAATCTCTTTTTTGTTTCCGTGGTGGTTTTCGATAAACTTAATACTTTGCACAAACATTCCACCGGAACCACACGCTGGGTCATAGATAACCCCTTTGTAGGGTTCAATCATCTCAGCAATCAAATTTACAATGCTTTTAGGGGTGTAGAATTCCCCTTTTCCTTTTCCTTCCGCTAGAGCAAACTTGCTCAAGAAATATTCATACACACGTCCCACAATGTCTTGCTGTTTGTCTTTGATGGTATCAATATTATTAATGGTGTCTAACAATGCGGCTAACTTGCTCACATCCATGTTCAAACGAGAGAAGTAATTGTCTGGTAATGCCCCTTTCAAAGCAGGGTTGTTTTTCTCTATTGTGTGTAATGCCGTATCTATTTTTAAAGCAATGTCGGCTTGTTTGGAATTTTCTATAATAAAGGACCAACGTGCTTCTTCTGGTAGATAAAAGATATTGGACATATTATAGAATTCCTTCATTTCTAGGAACTTCTCTTTGTTGTCAGCAACTAATTCTTTACGGCGTTCTTCAAATTTATCGCTGGCAAATTTCAGGAAGATTAACCCCAATACCACATGCTTGTATTCAGATGATTCTACGGTACCACGCAATTTGTTGGCAGAATCCCACAGTGTTTCTTCGATGCTTTTTTCCTTTTTTGCTTTAGCTTGTGTAGCCATATTTATTGTTGATTTTTTTATATAATGTTTGTTGTCAGCACTGCCATTAACACCCTGAAATAATGGTTAATTTTAGCCGAAAATAAATTTGATTCCACGAATCGCAATAGAAGAATACCTAATGCAATAGTCCTGTCTGAATGATTAAGTAAATATAGAATTTTGTGTTTAATTTCTCATATTCGATTTATAAAGTTTCTAAAAATAAAAAAGGCCGAGATAACTCTCGACCTTAAATCCCTACCTGATTGAAGAATTACATTGATTTGAAGATTTCAGGATTGGGAACCACAAATGAAAAACAGTCGTTTTTTGCATTGTATGTTTTTAAAATATAATTACTCGCAAACATTTTTGGTTGATAAGGATCGCAATGATAAGCGTAACGCTTAAAGCCACTATACCCTAATATCTCCAGAAAATGATTTTCAATTATTTTAGGGTCAGATCCAGTTCCTGCAAGATCGAATAGAAGATGTATATGTCGGTGGTTTTTATCATATTTTGATACTCTTTTATCTTTGATATTAATTGAGAGTTCGGTTGAATATGCGCATTTCATATTCTTATTTGAATTAGCAGAGCCGATATTATCCATTAGCTTTAACATCACATTATCCCAACCGTCTTGAGTTGTGAACTTAGGGATATTGATCGTTATGAAGAAGTCCCAGTGCATTCGCTTTATCTCATGAATTATTCTGCTTTTTAAATATAGTTTTGGATTTGTATGTTCAAGGGAAAGACTCTTCTGTATTAAAATATTTTTTTCTTTTTCCGGCATGGTTGAAGCCGGTAGTGGATAGGGAAATCTTCTACCAACCTGCTTTTTTCTGGTATTACTATTAATAAATGTTTTATCGTGTGGTATTAATTGTATTTTAGAATCAACTAAAAACTTTTCTTTAATGAAGATCTTATTATCAGAAGTAAAGTAATCTTGAAACTCAACTCCTCGTTCTTTAAACTTCTTTCTAAGAGTAGTATCTGAAACTTTATAGTTTGATAAAATGTAAGGGGTAGAAAGAAACAACTCATTATTCATGGTTGCTCCTGTTGTAATGAACTCATTCATTTTAGTTTTCTGATTATACGTTAAACCTTGTTTTAATTTTGGATACTGTTTCTTAGTTAATAGTTTTTTCATGTTGTAATGTTTTGTTATTGTTTTATTATTATTTGAGGCATAGGAGATCCTCTTGGTAGCAAAGCCCCAACTCCAAATAAATATGCGGTTGATTACGAAACGCGCCCAATATTTGAAAAAATTTTAAAAATTATATATCAAAATTGCTTCGGTGCATTACGAAATTTTAGCCCCCAATATGATAACCATAAATATTTTTTTTTGATAAGTCAAGTCAACAAATCATGTTTTTATAATTTTAGGTCTCAAACCCCAAAAATTTTTTAAGGGGTAGCGAAAGCGTATTTAAAACACTGTTAGCCTATTATTTAAGACGGGTTACGGCAGGACAAGGTGTGGGAAGTCCTGAGAGGGAGTGTTGGGCATGTTTAAATATTTTAATAAAAAGTTTGGAATTTAAAAAAACATAACTATCTTTGCGCCATGATTTACAACCTTCATTTTTTCGAAAGCTTTAAAAAACTGATTAAAGAACATTCTTATTTCGGGAACAATAAGCGTTTACTGGAACTTTTAGGAGATGGTAAGGATATAGACTGGAGAACTCTAACCCAGAAGGAAAAGTATACCGCAGCAACAATAACTGAATTAATTAATGACATAGTATCTCTATTACAGAAGCCTATTGATGAGCTTTCAAATGAAGTAAAAAAATATACTAAAATATTAACCTCGAATGAAACTGGTTTCAGCTACAAAAGAGACTATGATGATAATATAGACGATGTTAATATGCTGATGATTAATCATTATGTAGACTTAAAAGTTATACAAACAATTAAGCTAAAGATGGTACTGAAACCCGAATTCCTGATAAACACACATACACATAACGTTACTAAACACCAATATGCCATACTGAGAATTTTATGGATTGACAATAATTTAAAAAAGGTAAGGAAATTTTCTACTAGCTTAGGAAACATAGAAACATTTGGAAGTATTGAAAATATTGATCCAAATCTTATAAAGGTAGAAAAAGAAAAACTTGCTCAAAAAATTAAGGCTCTTTATGCTGAAGAATACCCTTAACTTTTTTTTGCTTAAAAAGTGTGGAATTTTAAAAAGTCAAACATTATTAACCATTAAATATTATAGCTATGATCTCCATCATTAATTGTCAATCTGAATTGCAATCAAATTCAAAGTCAAAAAGATATCAATATGCAGAAGTCGAACTGTTGAGAGACTTTCTATACCTATTAGCAGAAATTGAAGTTTCTCGCCTAGGTGAATCGTGGTTCAAAAAGACAAATAATAACAAATAACAGTTAATATGAAAATTATAGGGTATGCTAGGGTTAGTTCCGATGACCAAGCACTGGGCTTTAGTCTTCAAGCACAAGAAGAAACGATCATACGATTTGCAAAACAAAACGGGCACACAGTTATCAAAATTTTTAAAGAAGACTACACTGCTTTCAAAGGTTTCAATCGGCCGGAATGGAAGAAAATTGAAGAGTTTTGTAAAAAAAACAAAAAAGAAGTAGATGGAATTACATTTGTTAGGTGGGATAGGTTTAGTAGAAACCACGCATTAGCCTTACCTAAAATAGCAGAATTTAGAAAGAAGTCTATTGAAATTTTTCCAATTGAAAATTTCACTCCCATTGAAGCTGTTGAAGGTGATTTTATAAACTCGATACACCTTCACATGGCCACTATGGAGTCCAAAAGGAATTCTCTTCGCACAAAAGACGGGGTTAGACAGGGTTACAAAGAAGGCTACTGGATGCATCAAGCTCCTTTCGGATATATAAATGTGCGAGATAACAATGAAAAATCGACATTAGCACCTCATCCTGAAAAATCGATTGTTGTTAAAGAAGTATTCGAAAAGCTTGCAACAGGGATATATTCAGTAGAAGAGGTAAGAAGACAGTATTGCACTAAATACAAAGGCCTGTCAAAACAAAGTTTTTTAAATCTATGTAGAAAAGTTGTTTATACTGGACGAATCCAAATTAATGCTTATAAGGATGAGCCCGTAAAAATTGTATATGCAAAACACCCGGCACTTATCTCAGAAGAGCTATTTAATAGGGTTCAAAATGTTATTGATGGAAGAGCCCCAAAGATGGTCTTTAAAGAAAACAATGAAAATCAATTCCCCTTGAAGCGCTTCTTTTATTGTTTAGAGCACCAAAGAACATTTACTGCAAGCACTTCAAAAGGAAGAAGTAATTATCACAGTTATTACCATTGTACCGTTAATAAATGCAAAAACCGCTTCAGTATAGAGCTGTTAGATAATAAAGTAAAACAAATGCTATCAAAATTAAACGTTAATGATGAAGTGGTAGCATTATATCAAAAAATATTAGAAGATGTTTTCATACAGAAACAAGGAATGTACACCTCTGATTTGAGAGTAATTGAAAAAGCAATAACTGATATTAAAATCAAGATAGATGACCTTGACAATAAATTTTTGGATGGTAAGCTTGATGATGACCTTTATTCTAAATTAGCTAGAAAACTATCCGGTGAATTATCGGATTATGAAAGAAATTTGAACAATCATAAGTCGGAAAAAGTACCCTTTAAAAAACTATTAAAAACCGGACTTCATGTACTACCAAATATCGGTGAATATTATGATCAAGTAGATGGTATGACAAAACAAAAAATTCTTGGTTCGATGTTTACCGGAAAACTAGACGTGGAAAAAAAAGAAGTTCGAACCGCTCCGTGGAAAGAGACGATTGTGGGTTTGTTCAATCTGGACAAGGAGTTCGAGAGTTTGGAAAATAAAAAAACCGGTAATAATACCGGTTTTTCTAACAATGCTCCCTCTCCTGGGCTCGAACCAGGGACCCCATGATTAACAGTCATGTGCTCTAACCAACTGAGCTAAGAAGGAATTTTGTTCCTATTGGGACTGCAAAAATAGGGGGCTAAATCATTAAATGCA
>JACCDQ012178838.1_pt1 | contig 17051 bp, 26 predicted proteins | sample 7446031 | NCBI WGS metagenome assembly JACCDQ01 (sample SAMN15323442, study PRJNA562643) | freshwater metagenome | isolation source: river surface water | place: USA:Blue River Watershed | collected 2017-08-17
CACCCCACCACAGCGCAAGCCGCTTACGGAGCAGGAGATAGGCGCAATCCTTGAAGACATTAACGCCTTTGGCACACGGCTATATACATTTGCCCGAGCCATCGAAGCCGCACACGGCATTAAGGGGAAGAACACATGAAAGACTATTTACTCCTTGTGATGTTACCCGTTTGTCTATTCATCATTGGCATGGTTAGTGACTTTTTACAGAAATCAACATAATACATTAAAGCCGCGCATGGTATTAAGGAAATACCAAAGTAATTTCAAAGTAAATACCAAAGTAATTAAGGAGTAAGAACACATGAGCAAGTCAGATGGAGGCAAAGGAAGTACACCTAGACCCTTTAGCGTAGCTCAGGCTGAGTATGAAGCTCGATGGGATGCTATCTTTGGACGCGATCGAGTTCAGGAAGCACTTGACAAGAAAGCTGATAATGCTCGTGAATTAGATTTAGACTATGAACCTTCAAAGGAACAGAAATGAGTAGTACCTTAATTGCAATTGTAGGTGTTGTCTATGCTGTAGTGGCTGTAGACTTGATCATCAAAGGGAATACAGGTCTGGGTATAGCCTTTGTAGGTTATGCTTTAGGTAATGTTGGATTGTATATGGAGGCTGCAAAGTGACTAAATCTGTACCTAAGTGGATGCAACGAATGATTGACCTTGGAGTTCATCCTGATGTTATTGCACGGCGAGTTGAACAGCGTAGGATGAGAGATCGTGAGTGGGCTTTGAAGAACAAGGACAAGAAAGCTATGCACAAGAGAGCTTACAGAGCTAAGAAGAAAGAAGAACCATTACTAGTAACCGCAGGAGTAGTTATTAAGTATACCTATCGTCCTAACTGGAAGGAAGCTCCTGTGTATTATTGCCCTGAATTGACTTATAGAGGTATGCGATGATTGACATGGACAAGATAGCAGGTAGAATGCTTGACTTGGAGAGTAAGTACTATGAGTTGCAAGACAAGTATCAGTTACTTATCCATCACTATGAAGACCTAAAGGCAGAGTATGAAGCTGCCGAACGCAGTGAACAGTGGCAGGGTTTAACTGATGATGAGATTGAGTACGCAGTTGCGCATACACTAGATATTGCAACTAAACGTAATTTAAAAGTACTTATAAGATGTGTTGAAAACAAGTTGAAAGATAGAAATGAAGCGTATCGTTCTAGACATCGAGACAACATTAGATCACAACACGATCTGGATGGTAGTAACTAAGGACATCGACACTGGAGAAGTTAACGTATGGAAAGCAGCCGAACCATTAAAGCAGTATCTAAAGGACGTCACCTTGATCTGCGGTCAGAACCTCATAAGTTTCGATGCACCGATCCTGAATCGTATCTGGGGGACGAAGATTCGCTTGAGCCAGATCTACGACACGCTTATAGCAAGCCGTCTACTAGATCCCTCAATAGAGAATGGACACAGCCTCGAAGCATGGGGACTGAGACTAGGCCGGAACAAGATTGACTATACAGGAGTGTGGACATGGTTAATGAACAGACGAGAGGAGTACAAAGGTGAGTGCTTTAACGTTCCTCACATGGCTCTTCTGGAGCATTATTGCATTAGGGATGTTGAGGTCACTTGTGATCTTTATAAGCATCTTACTGATGAATTCACTAAGAAAGACTTTTCACAAGAAAGCCTTGCTTTGGAACATAAAGTAGCAGCTATCATTGAGGAACAAACACGTAATGGATTCAAACTTGATCAAGCCTATACAACCTGTCTTCTTACTGACATCAAATCAAAAATGGCAGGAATATATGAGCAGATGCAAGAAAGGTGGCCTCCAGTCATCACACCAAGGTTCCACAAGACCAATGGTAGACCCATCAAAGACTGCGTTGATACTTTCAATCCCGGAAGTAGAAAGCAAATCGGAGAAAAGCTGATGGAGCTAGGGTGGAAACCTAAGGACTTTACTGAGAAGGGACAACCAATTGTCGATGAATCTGTACTGTCTAAGGTTGTTAACATTCCTGAAGCTCAGATGATCGCTGAATACCTGATGCTACAGAAACGTGTAGCTCAGATTGAAAGCTGGTTAGAAGCTGTTGGTAAGGACGGTAGAGTTCACGGTAAGGTTATCACCAATGGAGCTGTTACAGGGAGGATGACACACAGTAGTCCTAACATGGCACAGATTCCCAATGCAGGTAGCGTATATGGCCCAGAATGTAGAGAATGTTGGACTGTGGAAAGCAATAACGTATTGGTTGGTTGTGACGCTAGTGGCCTTGAGCTGCGTATGCTTGCACATTATATGAAGGATGAAAACTATGTCAGAACGGTTACTGAAGGAAATAGCAAAGAAGGCACAGATGTGCACAGTATCAATCAACAAGCTGCAGGACTGCCCACTAGAGACTCTGCAAAGACATTCATCTACGCATTCTTATATGGAGCAGGAGATGCAAAGATTGGAAGCATCGTCGGAGGATCTTCTAAAGACGGTGAAAAACTTAAAAGAAAGTTTCTTCAACAAACCCCTTCCCTCTCCCGGCTTTTAGATCGAGTTAAGCGACAAGCAGCTAAAGGATGGGTTCCCGGATTGGATGGTAGACGCATATGGGTACGCAGTGAACACGCTGCCCTCAATTCACTACTTCAAGGTGCTGGAGCTATTGTGATGAAGAAAGCTTTAGTACTATTTTATGATAAGACTAAGGCTAACAAGTGGCCTGTGAAGCTAGTTGCAAATGTCCATGATGAATTTCAGTTGGAAGTTCCTAAGGAATATGCTACAATAGTAGGTGAGGCTGCAAAGGCAAGTATCGTTGAAGCTGGGGAGTACTTTAAGCTTCGTTGTCCACTAGACGGGGAGTATAAGGTCGGGGATAACTGGCGACAGACACATTGATAAGGAATATAATGCCAAGAATTCGTAGAACAAAGGAAGAAGTAGCGTTAGACATACAACAACAACATAAAACGTGTTGTGTATGCAATGAACGTAAACATTTTAATGAGTTTTATAATTTTAAAAATAAGAACGATAATAAGAGTTATCGATGTAAAACCTGTGATGCTAAAGCTAGAAACAACTGGAGTTTAAACAACCCTAAAAAAGCATATGATAGTATGAGAGGTAGAAATCTAAAGCAACGGTTTGGTATCTCTTTAGATGACTATATTAGAATGTTTAATGATCAAGGATGTAAGTGTGCTATTTGTGGAGCAACTGAAAATAACACAACAGGTGATAGAAAAGACTGGAATTTTGCTGTTGATCATGACCACAAGACAGGAAAAGTAAGGGGAATCTTATGTAATAATTGCAATCGTGGTCTAGGTCTTTTACGTGATAGTGAAGAGCTTTTAATAAAGGCTGCGAAATATCTTGAAACACATTGATAAGAATCAAATACTGTTTAATGTTGAAGGTGACACTTTCAAGATTAAGATAGGAGAGGATCTAGATCTTGAAGAGGTATACACAATACTGTTATCAGCATTGGTTTACTTAGAAGATCTGGCTATGGGTATGGTAGCTCACCCAGAATCTAAAGAGCTACATTAACCGAAGGAAAATGAAATGAGTATTGATAGCATGAAACCCGTTAAAGTTGCTGGTGAGTTGTACTGGTCTAACTGGATGAAAGAGTACAACACTAAGTTCAACGAAGCTAACGATAAGTATGAGTGCACATTGGGACAGTTGAGTGATGCAGCTTGCAGTAAGCTTGAAGAGTTAGGCATCAAGATCAAAGACAAAGACACAATGGGTAAGTTCATTGTTGGTAAGTCTAAGTTTGTATTTGAGCCTGTGGATGAGGAAGGTAATCCTATTGAGATCTCTAAGATTGGTAACGGTACTAAGTGTTATGCACTGGTGTCTTCATACCGTCACAAGATGTCAGCTAAGTTCGGTGCAGCTCCTTCAATTAAGAAGTTGATTGTTACTGAACTGAAGGTATACTCTCCAGAGGGTGCACCTGAAGAAGAGACTGATGACATCCTCTGATAGACCAACAGAGGCTATAGTAGATGCCGACTTTTTAGTTTATAAGGTTGGCTTCTCTAATGAGGACGAAGAGGAACGATGGGCACTAAATCGACTCACTGAATGGTTTACCGACATCATCTATATGCGCTTGAAGTGTGATGACTACAGAGCTTGGATTACAGGTAAAACTAACTTTAGATTCGAGGTAGCTACCACCGTTCCTTACAAGGGGAATCGTAAAGATGCCTCTAAGCCTAAGCACTACGATGCACTACGCAGCCACCTGATGAAGTTAGGAGCTGAAATGTCAGACGGTGAAGAGGCTGATGATGCTGTAGGTATTGCATCTACTCAAGGTAACTACTGGATTGTTCACGTAGATAAGGATCTAGATCAGTTACCCGGATGGCACTACAATCCTGTAAAGGATGAAGAGTATTATGTTACCGAGTTTGAAGGCTTGTACAGTTTCTACAAACAGATACTGACAGGTGACAGAGTTGATAACATTGAAGGTATCCGTGGTATTGGCCCTGTAAAGGCTGATAAGATTCTTAAAGACTGTACAACTGAAAGGGAACTATATGATGCTTGCCTCAAGGCTTATGATGGAAACTCTAAAAGGGTACTGGAGAACGGGAAACTACTGTGGCTAAGAAGGGAACCAAACCAGATGTGGCAACCACCTTCAACCTCGCAGGATCTAAGTGGCACGTAAATTACTTATGTCACATGGAAGAGATGGGTAAGTGTGATCCTGAGAAGCAGACCATCTTTATTCGTATGGACATGAATAAGCAAACCACTGAGCAAACCTTCTATCATGAGTTAGTTCACGCTATCTTGTTTACAATGGGTAAACTAAATCACGATGAAGAGTTTGTAGATACCTTTGGAGCATTCCTCCATCAGTATCAGATCACTAAGGAGTCACATGAAACGTAAGAAGCCACTATCTGTACGTCAAGTTGCTCTGAAGCATGGATTCAGGTCAGGACTAGAGGACAAGATAGCTGACAGTTTAACCAATCAAGGTATCGCATTTGAATATGAGAAGCTAGTGATTGGCTATACTCAACCAGCTAAGGCACGAAAGTACACACCTGACTTCGTACTTCTGAACAACAATATCATCATCGAAAGTAAGGGACGATTTATCACAGCTGACAGACAGAAGCATCTAATGATCAAGGAACAACTCCCAGATCTAGATATTAGGTTTGTCTTCAGTAACTCTAAAGCTAAGCTTTCAAAGCTAAGTCAGACAACATATGGTATGTGGTGTGATAAGCATGGGTTCAAATATTCTGATAAAGATATTCCTAAAGCTTGGTTAAATGAAAAATGTAAAGGAAAGAAGATATATGTTAAATAATCTTATTAAGGCTATGGAGAACTCTGAACATCTTCGTTTTGCTTGGGACGACTTCTCAGATGTTATCGTTGTTGAGAAGCTCAAAGAGACTTACTTGAACACTATCAACGGAGGTTGGAGTAATCATCCTGAAGACATTGCTGAGAACTTGAAAGTTAACGCAGCTCTAAAGGTTGTCTTAGGTTACTTCATGTTCATTGGTGATGCTGAGGAGTTCTTTAAGGAGGCTGAAAGTGAACGTAGAGCTGATTAAAGAACACTCCAATGGTGATGCAACGTATCAGTTTGATCTGACTAAGGATGAAGCTAATGCGTTACTAACATTCGGTATCCTAGAAGCCATTAAAGCTGGTATTCGTGAAGGTGACAGATTAACAGTTGAAGGGGATGACATTGAAAACATCAACGACATACGGAGCCTATAAAGATCTTTCTCCTGCAGAGTATCACAAACAATATAGAGAAAAAAACCATGAACAGTGCATCTTGTCTTCTGCTAGAAACAGAGCAAGAAAGAAAAACATACCTTTTGATTTAACAGTCAAAGATATTATTATTCCAACGCATTGCCCTATCTTAGGTATTCCTTTAACAAGAAACATGGGTACTCATGGAGGGTGTGTTTCTTCAGCTAGTTTAGATAAAATAAAACCTGAACTAGGATATGTAAAAGGAAATGTGCAGGTTATTTCTCTGTTAGCTAACAACATGAAAAGTTCTGCTAACGAAGAACAACTTAAACAGTTTGCTAAATGGATTTTGGAGACATATCAATGAAGATACTCGTCATACCTGATGCGCAAGTTAAAGAAGGTGTACCTTTAGAGCATCTAACATGGGCTGGTAAAGCCATTGTAGATTACAAACCTGATGTAGTTGTTAATCTAGGTGACTTTGCAGATATGCCAAGCCTTAGTAGCCACGACATCAAGGGGAGTAAGTACTTTGAAGGTCTACGCTACAAGAAAGATGTAGAAGCTGCTAAGGAGGCTATGAAGCTTCTACTAGCACCCTTGAGAGAAGCTCAGAAGGCTCAGAAGGAATCCAAACACAGGGTATACAAACCTCGTATGGTGATGACTTTAGGGAACCATGAGAATAGAATTGACAGGGCTGTGAATAATAATCCTACTTTAGAAGGCTTGATTTCAACTAAGGACTTGGAGTATGAACACGATTGGGAAGTACACGGGTTTCTTCATCCTGTTTTTATTAATGGTGTTGGCTTTAACCATTATTGGCCTGTGGGAGCGATGGGTAGACCCGCTGGAGCTGCTAGTGCTATCATCAATAAGCTTCATATGTCTTGTGTTGCAGGACATCAACAAGGAAAACAGATCGCCTATGGTAAGCGTGCTGATGGCAAGCCTATTTGTGCTATCATCGTTGGCTCTTATTATCTACACGATGAGTCGTATATGGATCAACTTAGCAACCGTCATTGGCGTGGCTTACTGATGATGAATGAAGTTAACGATGGACACTTCGATGAAATGTTCCTCAGCATTGAATACTTGGAGAAACGATATGGTGGATAACAACGACAATATACAATGTAAGACCTGCTTTTATGCTGAACTAGGTTCTCAGATTCACCCTTGTAATAACTGTCATGATTATGATCACTGGGTTAAACGTAATCTGTACATTCGTGATTCATCTCAGCCGTTGAGTGCAGCTGTCAAAGAATGGGTAGACTGTAAAGATGACGAAGAAACTGAAGAGTTCTTTGAACGTATGAAGGATGTAGTCAACAAACCTCCTCACTACACTGAACATCCATCAGGTATTGAATGTATCCAAGTTACTGAGCACATGGGCTTTAACTTAGGTAATGCAATCAAATATATCTGGCGTTGTGATCTTAAGAAGGATGCCATTGAGGACTTGAAGAAAGCTAAATGGTACATTGAACGTGAGATCAAGCGTCGTGAACGGAGTGATGGATGTGAACAACATAACATTTGAAGAACTGAAAGAGGCTCTCAAACGTTTAGATGAGGTCACACTCTTGGAACTGCTAGGAATCCAGAGTGATGATCTTGTCGAAAGATTTGATGATGTAATTGAGAAGAAACAAGAATATTTAACAAAGGAACTAGACTAAATGACAACTATGACACCGTACCAAGAATACATCGGGAAAAGCCGTTATTCTCGCTACTTAGACGATAAAGGCCGTCGAGAGCATTGGCCTGAGACAGTAGCACGCTACTTTGACTTCATGACTAAGCAGCTTAAGACTAACCATGACTACACTTTGACACAAGAGCTTCGTGATGAGTTGCAAACAGCTGTGACTAACTTAGAAGTTGTGCCTTCAATGCGTAGCATCATGACAGCTGGTGATGCTTTGGAGCGTCAGAACATTGCAGGTTACAATTGTTCATACCTGCCTATTGATGATCCTAAAGCCTTTGATGAGGCTATGTACATTCTGTTGTGCGGTACAGGTGTAGGCTTTAGTGTGGAGCAAAAGTATGTATCTAAGTTACCTGAGATCCCAACTGAGCTGTTTGAGTCTAACACTACTATTGGTGTTAAAGACTCCAAAGAAGGTTGGGCTAAATCACTCCGACAAGTCATTGCCTTACTGTATGCTGGCGAGATTCCGAAGTGGGACGTATCAGCTGTACGGCCAGCAGGCACACGACTCAAAACCTTCGGTGGACGTGCCAGTGGCCCTGAGCCTTTGGTTGAACTCTTTAAATATGTCGTCAACAAGTTCAAAGGTGCAGCTGGTCGTAAACTCACAAGCCTTGAAGCGCATGACATCCTCTGTAAGGTCGGAGAAGTGGTTGTCGTTGGAGGTGTACGCAGATCGGCTATGATCTCTTTGTCAGACTTGAGTGATGATCGTATGGCTCACGCTAAAGCTGGTAACTGGTGGGACGGTAATGGTCAACGTGCCTTGGCTAACAACAGTGCCATCTACGAAGTGAAACCTGATGTGGGTAAGTTCATGCGTGAATGGTCAAGCATCTATGAATCACACTCAGGAGAGCGAGGTATCTTTAATCGTTATGCAAGTGAACTTCAAGCAGCTAAGAATGGACGTAGGGAATTGGGTAAAGAGTGGGGTACAAACCCTTGCAGTGAGATTATCCTTAGACCTTATCAATTTTGTAATCTGTCTTCTGTTATTGTTCGGAGCAGCGATAGTGTGGATACTTTACGGAATAAAGTGCGCTTGGCTACTATTCTGGGGACTTTTCAATCGACGATGACTCACTTCCCGTACCTTCGTAAGGTGTGGCAGACTAACACTGAAGAGGAACGTTTGTTGGGTGTGTCTATGACTGGCATCTTGGATAATGTCTTGTTGAACGATCCTGATAATGCTGAGTTACCTGCTATCTTGGAAGGCTTGAAGAATGTTGCTATTGATACTAACGCTGAGTTTGCTGATGCTATCGGTATTAACCGTAGTGCTGCCATCACTGCCATTAAGCCAGAAGGAACTGTCTCTCAGCTTACAGGCACTGCTAGTGGTATCCATCCTCAGCACAGTCAGTACTTTATTCGTCGTGTACGATCAGATAACAAAGATCCTCTGACTGACTTCTTGAAAGAGCAAGGATTCCCAGCTGAGCCTTGTGTTATGAAGCCTGAGAGTACTACAGTGTTCAGCTTCCCAATGCGAGTTGAGAAAGGTGCTGTACTGCGTGAGGACTTGAATGCTCTACAACACTTGAAGCTGTGGTTGCTCTATCAGCGTCACTACTGTGAGCATAAGCCTTCAGTTACAATCTCAGTGAATGAGACTGAATGGCCTGAAGTTGGAGCTTGGGTGTGGAATAACTTTGATGAGATTACAGGTGTGAGCTTCTTGCCTATGGATGGAGGAACATACCGTCAAGCTCCTTATGAGTCCATGAACGAGTTTGAGTATCACGACATGGTGTCTAAGATGCCTCTAGGTATTGACTGGGATAAGCTAGTTGAAGGTACTGACAATGTTGAAGGTTCTCAGACACTAGCTTGTACTGCTGCAGGAGGCTGTGAAATCTAATATGATCACAGTGTACACAAAAGATAATTGCCCTTCTTGTGTATCTTTGAAGGCTACTCTCACACAAGAGGGTAAGCCTTTTAAAGAGATTAACATCGGTAAAGACATCACAAGGGAAGACTTTATGAGTAAGTTTCCAACTGTTAGAACTGTACCTTTTACAGTCGTTGAAGGAGAATCTGTATGACCTTGGAGTTTGAAACTAAAGCTGGTTTAGTGTTTGGCTTAGAAGCTGATCAACTGTACATCATGGATGAAGATGAGAAGATGCACGATGAGCCTGTACCTGTAGTATATCTGCACATTGGATTCATTACAGTAGCATTTATCATGGATTAATCGTCACAAAGTGATGGATATACTAGGATAATAACTACCGTGGCCTTGCCACTGAAAAAGCCCCAAAGGATCACTCCTAAGGGGCTTTCTTGTTGTAATTGTAAAGTTAAAACTTACATTTGTATACTTATTGCTCTTCGTCTTCCTCAAAGCTACTAAGGAATAGAGCTTTCTCAGCTTTCCTTCTCTTGACTAGACCGGGAAGTTCTCTACCGCCTCCCTTAGTCCACTGCATGAAAGCTTCAGCTGCATCCTTCCATTCACTTCTATTGATCTTCATCCGAATAGTAGACCGCTGAAAATTGCCCAGTCCGGCATTGAAGGCAAAAGATACGCACGCATCGAAAGCCCCTTGATGACCAACCAGAGTAGGAGCAAGTCGAAGAACACCACGTTCAAAGCTTGCGACATCATCTGCGAATAGTTTCTCGATCTCCTCTTTAGACCATACACGACTGTGCTCCTGATTCAAGGGATATTGTCTACGTATCTGCTTAGACTCACCTTCTTTGTTTACCATAGGTAGCCTGATCTGCTCTTGATAAAGAACATGACCATAACCAATAGTCCAGATATGAGCAGGACACAGATAAGGCCTACTCATACATCCTTCATACTGGTGCATCAAATTAGCTCCAGCCTTGCTTAGTTTCACTTTTTACTCCAGCTGCGTGAGCCAAACCAGAAGCCTATGATACCGCCTAGCATAGCCATTTCATCGGAGCTAAAGATAATGTCTGAGATAGCAATTAGACTATCAACATCGGTAATCAATGCAGGATGGTTATTCACATACAAAGCAATCCAAGCATTGATAGCACATAGTTCAAGGATAAAGATATAGGTAACTACAGGACGTACAGTTCCTACGAAGTTAACTACCCACTTACTAGCCTTATCCATGATCTTCTTATCATGGTCGTATGCTGCTACAGTCATTTCAGCATCGGTCTGCATTGCAATCTGATCTGTACGGATCTCTTCCATACGCTCTTGAGCTGCAAACCCTTGAGCCATCATCTGTAGTTGCATTTCCACTTGGATCTGCGCTAAAGCTAACTCATGCTTCTGATCATTCTTGTTTTGAAAGAAGTCTAATAGCTTAGGTAGACCTGAGATAAGTAGACCACCTAAGGTCGAGAATAGTGATAACAATTTAAAGTCCTATCTTAGATAATAATAAGTTAACAATCCTGTTAGAGAGATCGTCAGGAAGAAAGCGTAGAAAGCCTAAAAACCACCAAGCAGCACACCCGTAGCAGAAGACTTTACAGAATAGGTTGAACTGCTTCTGATACTCATTCATGGTTAGCGACCAGTGTTAACGTACAGTATTAGCGACCACAGCGACGAGTTGTTTGGCAGAAGTCCATTAGCTCATTAATGCCAATACCAATAAGTAGAACTACAAAAGCAATACCTGATATAAGGATTGTTAGCTCTAACTCTTCTTGTTCCTTCTGCTTAAGTCTCTTTTCTTCAGCCTTTAGAGCTGCCATCTCCTTAGCATCAGCTAGATCCATCTCAGCTTGTTTAGCTTTAGCTTTGTTCCAGACATCAATCTTACCAGTTTGCATGAAGAGCATCTTAAGATCCTCCTCGAATACACGGGCTTGATCTAAAGCCATCTCAATCTGTAAAGCTGTGCCTAGATTAGATTTATTCTTAGATCGCTTAGCCTCGAGCATGGCCCTTGTAGCCACACTCTTAGCATCAAACATCTTACCGATCATAGGAGCAAGACCACCGAGATCGTTGGCTACCTTGCTTGCCTTCTTGACCATCCCTATCGCTTTTTGTAGCCCGTCCAGAGCTGATATGGGGTCAATCATTTATAGTCCTTTATAAGTTAATCTAAGCCTTTAGTTTGTCTGTTGTACTCTTGTAGCACTTGAGCACCTGAAATACTACCTTCTTTAGTAGCACGAGCAGTTAATACCTCACCAATCTTACGAGCTACTTCAGGGCGACTACGCAAGAGTGCCTCCATAGCTTTGACACCACTCTCAGAATACAGGACAGGAGAGCCTACAGACAAACCAGCAGCTACAGCAGGATTCTGGAAAGCTGCCATCAATCCTGAAGCTTGAGTAGCTAATCGACCTTCAAGAGTAGAACGGGCATCACGTTCAAGCACATTAATAGCCGCATCCGATACATCCTGACCTCGTGCAGTACCAGCTGCAAATGATGTCTTGTTACGTGAAGAGTCTCGCTGACGAACTGCTGTGCTGTACTGCTTAGGAGTGAACACACCATTAGCTGCACCTGAGTTAGCCGCTGCAGTCTTCATCACAGCGATGTCACCATATGCACTGTCAATTCGACGTAAGATAGAGGATTGTTCTGGATTCTGCTTACGTAGAGCACCTTTCATTGAATCCAATACTTCACCTAAAGCGTCTCCAATGTTTCTCTCAGAGGCTGTAGCACTATTCTTATAAGAGATAACTTGTTTCAGTAAGTCAGATTCAATTTCCTTGTACAGTTGACCGTCAATCTTACCGTTCTTAGGAATCTTACTAAATACGTTATTAGCGATGATGTCCTTAACTTCTTGACGTTGAGCTGCGTTACTTAAGTTAGTTGATCGTGTAGCTTGAAGAATACTGGTATAAGTAGGAAAGTCCAACTTAAAGTCCATCTTCTGCAAGACTTCATCATACTTATTAGACACAGCTGTATTAGCGTGTTGTACAGCATCACGACCAATAACATCCTCAGGAAGAGCGTCATCAATCTTCTTTAATGCTTTATTAATAATCCCTTTGTTAAAGGAATACAGACCACGCTCTTTAGCATTAGAGATATAAGAACCTACCAATGGCAAGTTCTCAGCAAACTCTTCAAAGGCTTTAGCTTGACCACCCATGATCTGACCGGGAGTCATCTTGACACCTAGATCACGCATTGTCTGTTCAGCTTTAGATGCAAGAGGATTCAGTACAGCTCCAGCACCTTTAATTAGACCTGCACCAGCTACACCAAAGACACCTCCACCTGCAGTTTGCTTAAGCTTCTCTTCAGTAAAGCCTTCAGTATCTGTCACAGGAGCTAAAGCACCTTGAGTTGCACCTACAGCTGCAGCTTGCATCAGAGGCTTAGCAACCATAGAACCTACAGCACCTCCAGCAAGTAAGTTAGCAGGGCTTACCAAGCTACCACCTAGTCGTGCCCAGTCTGTACCTTCCTCACCTGCGGCAGTTCTTTGAGCTTGATACTGTTGCTCACGTTGAGGAACTACTCGCTCAGAGAAAGCTCTAGCTTCTTTAGGATAGAAACCTACAGCTTCCATACCTTTAGCCATTAACTGACCTGCACCGTATACTGGATCCATTACACCTTGCAAGAAACCGCTAGGAGCTTCTTGAGGTTGTGTTGGTTTAGTTGGTGCAAAGTCAGCCGCTGTAGCTAGTCCAGCTTTAATGGCCTTAGCTTGAATGTCAGCCTTTGATGTACCTTCAGGAACACCTTGAAGGATTGTCCCATTTGGAAGTTCAATATCCATATTATTCCTTTATTAAGGTAGATCAGACCACTTAACCGTTCCTTTTACAGGGCCAAGAGGTAGTGGTTCTCCTTTAAGTGTTGCTTGCTGTTGTGCTTCCAGACGTTTAACACCTCTATCAATCTTTTGCTTAGCCGTTTGAAGAATCTTTTTAATAGAGCCAGCTTCAAGAGTAGTGTCACCTGCATTTACAGAACGTAGGTACTTAAGTTCTTCAACTGAGTCATTACCACCAAACTCTTGCAAGCGAGGAATAACAACATCACCAATATAAGCTCTAAATTGTTCTGTGTTCTCTAGTGTCTTCTGACCGCCTACCACGCCTTTAGAATACTTGGCAGTACCTTCCATAACAGGGCCGTAGCCGCCTGCAAAGATACCTTTATTAACCATCTTCAAAGCATCATCAATTGAATCCATGGCTGTATACTTGCCTTGAACCTCGGCAGACTGTTTGCCAACACCTTTACCAGCTTCAGCACCTGCAGCCTTAGCTTGAGCACCCGCCAGAGCTTCACCCATCTTACCAAGACCTGTACCTAGCGATTCTTCAAGTGTCTTACCTGCAGCACCGAGATCAGCAATAACTTCACCTGTTTGTGAGTTAATAAGCTTAGTACGTCCATCAGCTTTAATAACTGTTGTCTTAGCATCAGATTCTTTAAATGCCAGATCACTTACATCACCTGATTGTTTAAATGTCTTTAAACTTGCAGGAGTATATTTACCAGCTTCAACTAACTTCTGGAAAGGATCTGCAGCAGCCTTCTCACGTTCACGTTGCTTAGTTAGAGCCTGTTCAGAACCGATCTTAGCCTGAGACAACTCCAAAGCATCAGCACGTTGCATCACTTGAAAGCCCAACTCAGGATCTGTACTCTGAAGTGCCTGAGCCATTTGACGCAAGCCTTCAGGTGTATTTGTGTCGAACTGAGAAGCCATCTGACGAAGCATAGTAGCTCTCTTGATAGCTGGATCTTGTACATCCACACCAAAAGCACCAGCTAAGCCACGACCTAAGTTACCTGTATTCTTGTAGATGTTGTAGGATGTCTGCTGCTGAGGTGACATCTGAGCAAACTGCAAAGCCTTCTGCTCAGTCATCTGTCGTTGCATTTCCTCAGGAGTACCCATGCCTCCAAACAAACCTTGAATTCCTTGTGTAGCCATTGTGTTTCCTTAAAGGTATTGTCCTAAGTCTTGATTACCGTAATATGATCCAGTACCAAAACCTGTGGGGAATGCTGACATAGCTGTTTGAGGTGTCTTACCTGACAAACCACTGATCAACTGACTGATAGGATCTGTTAGACCACCAACTACAGCATTGTTACGTTGCATCTGCAAAGCTGCTGCCTGTTGTGCTGCAGCATTCTGAATGTTAGCTGCATTGGTAGAACCTGCTGTAATGGCTGATCCCAGAGCTGAGCCTTGAGTCAGAGCATTTAAGCCTTGATTCTCCAAGTTAATAGCCTGTTGAGCGTACTGACTGTAAGGAGCTAGAGCTTGTGTCTGCAGTCCGAAGCCTTGACCTGACAAGTTCAAACCACCTGTCATCAAACCTTGACCGAACTGTACTTGCTGATTACCAAATGTCTGAGCATTAGCTGCTAGATTAGCATCCTGCTGTGCACGAGCATTGTACAGAGCTGCCATTTGAGGATTAGCTGCTTGCAAGCCGGGAGCACCAGCTGTGTAACCTTCAGTGGTAGCACCTGTAGCTAGACCTAAACGACCTTGCTGTTGCTGCTGGTTAGTCAGTTGAGCTAGTTGCTGTTCACGACCGGGAGCTAACAGTTGTTGTTGCTGAGTCATGTACTGCTGAGCAGCCGCCTGAGGTGACTGAGCTACATACTGAGCACCTAAGTTAAACAAACCCGCAGCTTGAGCATTAACATTAGGCTGAAAAGCTTGTACTTGCTGAGCACTGCCTAAAGCAGTTCCAGCCATTCCCATCAAACCTTCACGAGCTGCTGCAACATCAGGGGCTACCTGATAACCTGCACCAATGAGTTGACCTGATGTAGGATCATAGTTAAAGCCTGACTTACCAAACCTTGTAGTAACTCCTACAGGTCGGAACTGTGCAGCCTGTGCAGCTGCATTAGCAGCGTTAGTGGTAGCATTAGCAGCTTGGTTAGAGCTATATACACTACCTGCAGTGCCCAACAGAGGGCCAATTAAGTCTGTCCAATCAGCCATTAGTATGTACCTCCGTCTACTGTTGCTGTGAGTGTGCCAGAGACAGTAAGATTAACTGCTGTGGCTGTTCCTGTTAAAGCTGCATTATTGGCATCAGGTTTAGAGTTAACTGCAGATTGAATGTTATCAAACTCCGTGTTAACTTCAGTGCCTTTAATGATCTTTGAAGGATTACCTGTTGATAGGCTATCCTTAATTGCAAAGTTAGTTGCCTTGGTATAATTTGACAATTTAGTTACCTAGTCTTTCCTGTCTTAACGTAGACATCAAGTTTCTGAATGGATATTGATTTATCAAATACTGTGGTTTCAAAACCTAGTTGAATAACCTTACCTGATCCACCAATGTTAATGATCTTATTATCGAAGGCTGATCCACCATATTCAGCCTCATTAAACTCAGCTATGTTGTATTCAGCTACTGCAGCATTAGACAAACTAAACTGTCTGAGGTTAAGAATGTCACTGTAATCGAAGCCAAACTTTAAAGTAACTGGATAACCTTGACCTCCGATAATCGTCACACCTACTTTCTTCATAATCTTAATCACTGTAGGTGACTGGAAGTCAAAGTAATTAGTGTAGTACTTCATCAAGTAGTTATTAGCATTGTCCTTATAACCGCCATACTTAGCTATGTAACCACCTTTACCCATCAATAACTCTTTACTGCGGGTGTACTTGAAAGCATAAGGTACTAAGCCATCCCAAGTTGTAACCCTGTTAGCACCATTCTGTAGAGGTGCTCTCATGTCAAAGCAGTACACAATCTGACGAGCTGGTAGAGACAATAAATAGAAGGCTTCCTTATCTGAGTATGTAGCCTTGATCTCATCAGGGTCTTCTAAGCTAATCTCCAACACTAAGTCATCACGTACATTGGCACTGATGTCTCGCATTGGAGCTGACTTCTCTTGAATGGTACGCATCAATGAACGTACACCTGAGTCAGACAAAAAGATTACATCACCACCTGTTGCAACTACTGAGTCCCTAGCTACACAGCCAATACCTGTGATAGCATCTGACAGTGTAATGTTGTTAGGATCTCCAGCATTGGCATAGATCAATATCTGCCGACGACCAAACACAATCAAGAAGTTATTGTGAGCTGCTAAGGCTACAATCTCATCTGCACCGTTAGGCCACACTTGAGATACATCTAAAGTACCTGAAGTACCTGTATTCAAGATATGACCTGATAGTAAGTCTGAGAACTGAACGGTACTCTTAACTGTTGTGTTGTTAGCTGACCATGTACGACCATAAGCACTGATTACACAATTGTTACTAGATACAGTACCTAAGTAGCCAGTCTTCTCAGAGATACGCTTATATGTAGTTGAACTGGTCGCAGGATCGAACACTAGAGGATCATGCCCAGATTGATACAGGTAGATACAGCCATTCAACGGAGCCATCTGCCAGTTGTCATCTGTAATGGTAGGAGCTGTGCCGCCACCTCCGTAGGTCAACTGTGATAGTGTTGTACCTGAAAGCTTGAATAGCTTATTGTTACCAGCTGCAATAATGTATGAGTTACCTGAGTTATCAATCAACTCACCGATAGCTTTGACGTTAGCTTCACCTAAATCATTGTTAGATGAGTGTGCTGTAGTCCATCCCTTACGAGCACCAATACGTCCAA
>JACCDQ010726426.1_pt1 | contig 17049 bp, 16 predicted proteins | sample 7446031 | NCBI WGS metagenome assembly JACCDQ01 (sample SAMN15323442, study PRJNA562643) | freshwater metagenome | isolation source: river surface water | place: USA:Blue River Watershed | collected 2017-08-17
TTAGGTGAGAACTGGTGGGTAGTTGCGAACCTGCTGAAAGCAATGTTTGACGGTGACCAAATGCAAATTAAGCTTTTACGTGATAATCGTGAGAAAAGAATGTTTCGACGTTTGGCTTCTCACTTAGGTATTATCGATACCTCGCAACCACGTCAGATCAAAAGTGTTATTACACACCACCCTGAAGTGATTGCTATGGCAAATATGTTTTTGTCTTATTATAGAACCTAGGAGTAAAAAGAATGGCAAGAGTTCTCACAGGTCAAAATAACAGATCGATTACTGATCTATTATACTGCCGTGATGACACTGCCTTGAGTCGTTATAGTGAGCAGTCACGTGAGCGTATATCCCGATATAGCGATAACTTTCGAGAACGTTCGCGTGAATTAACCGAAAGTATTCGTGATAACTACGTTACCCGCCGGGCACTCGGCGCGTACCGTAAATTACGAAATGCAGGTCGGCCTAATGCGATTGAGCAGTTGTTTGACATCGGTGCACTACAACATGCCCGACCTATTATGCAGCGTGTGATTATGTCGTCTAAAGCCATACGTAATTTGTATAATAGAAAGTTACTGGAAGGTTATGGTGGCGATTATCGCTACGATAATAAACACGCTATTGGTGATACTGATGTAACTTATCGTCAGATAAATCAGGGCGTTACTTCTGATGGTTGGGCTACTACTTATGTTATGAGTGAACAAATAGCAAACGAGTTTGATTGGATTGACCGTGCTGATGCAAGAATATCGATTGGTGAAGCCGAACGTATGATTGCTGAAGGCAATGATGATCCGACATCTCAGTTTAATGCTGGTTTATCTAAATTCTAATAAGTGGGGACTTCGGTCCCTACTTATTTTTTGTTAACAGAGGGTACTATGGTAAATACAGCACCATCGTTAGATAGCCGAGGTTGGATTACTGACCCAAATATCATGCTAGATCGATTAATGGCTTATTATACAGCATCGAACTACCATCAAAGTTTAATGTTTCGTGGAAAGATATTTTCACTACAAAAAGCAATATTTGATTGTGGTCAAGACATGGAGATGTTAGCCACTCGTGTGCAGTCCGATTTATCGATGATTATGTCGCGTAACTACACGGAAGGGTCTACTGTAGAAACAAATATCGTAGAAGACGATACATCGGCTAAGGTAGAATTACAAATCGCTGTTACCGTTATATATGGCGGTAAAACGTACGAATTGCAAAAAGCAATCTCTACAACCAGTTCTGTATTTATTACATCGCAGAATGCCAAAGCAATCTTGGGTTAATATTAACAGCCTGACTTATCTTTTAGGTTATTAAGAGGATAGAAAAATGTCTAAACCAGAAACAGTTCAAGATATGATCGAAATGTTTACACAAGAAGAATTAGCGCGTGTAGGCGACTCAATTGCTGAAAATCTGGATATGAATCCAGTAACACGTTATTATTACGACCAGTTCGTTCGTGAAGGTTTACCGATCTTAAAAACAGCTCATACTAAATTTGAGACTGAAGCTTGGATTAAGTATATCGGCCATCGTTATTCCGCAGTAGAAGTCTACGATCGAAGTGGTGAACTGAAGTATAGCATTCCTGCGATGTTAAAGAACTTGGATACACCTACAGGCATCTTTGAAGAACGTTACACTGATCATATCCAAGAGTTAATGTCATTACGTGCAGATAACCCAATGATGGCATCGGTAGCTGCTTATAATGCTTTAACGCGTATTACCGCTGATGATGAAGAAGCCCATATTGAAGATGGCGTTAATTTAATCATCGCAGTTAATAAAATCTTTAAAGATCACGATATCCCAGAATTGAGCTTAGCTGATTTCACTAAGCAAAAGGAAGGGCTAGAAGCTACAGAGATTACTCAAGTGGAACCAGAGTCTCAAATCTCTGACGATTTTGAAGAGCTTTAAATATGGCAAAGGTTGCTGGTACGAAACGTTTACTTACTATTAGCGACATCCATTTATTCCATCGTAAAACGCCCATAGAACACATGCTGGCAACTTTAAATCGGTATGTGTTCAATCGTACTACCTTAGCTGAAGTCGATGCTGTGTTGATTACAGGTGATTTATTCGATCGTTGGGTTAAACTCACGATGGGCGATTTAATATGGGAGTGGGTTTATAACACACTAACTCTGTGTAAAGAAACTAATACCGCACTACGTGTATTGGAAGGAACACCGTTTCACGAATGGAAACAATCTAAGTTATTAGTGACCATCAACGAAACCGCTGGAATTAATGCAGACCTCATATACGTCGATGAATTGACGATTATGGATGACCCAACACTCGGTATGACAATCGGGTATATTCCAGATGAAATCCGTCCTACATGCACACAGATCATGGATGATCTAGAAACGATGATGTCCGTAAGAGCATTGGATCGCTTAGATCTAATTATGGCACATGGTTTTTTCGATTTCCAATTACCGCCAGGTCAAACCAATGCTTTAGATACCGATCGGTTATCGGCTTTAGTAAATTATGTTATTTACTGTGGACACGATCATCGATCTAAAGGTAAGAATAAAGTAAAAGTACCAGGTTCATGGGATCGATGTGCTCAAGGTGAAGAAGGTGCAAAAGGTGGTATTATTACAGATATTTTTAGATCTGAATGTAGCCATCAGTTTTTAGAAAACCCAGATGCATATCCATACATTACACTAGACCTAACGTTAGAAAACGATGAGTCTATTATTAAACGTATAGAAACACATTTGGAAAACCAGAAAGTCGGTTACCTACGTTTGTATATCCCTAAAGAAACCACATTACGTGATTATCTTACCAATATCGCTAAAACTGCAATAATTGGGGTAGATATAGAATACAAAGGTGAAACGATCATCGACCGTGCAAACGATGCATTTAGTCTTTCTGGTGTAACAGTCAATATTACTGAAGAGAATATTCTTGAGTTAATTATTGATGAAATCGGAGATTCTGATGATGCTATCGTGCACGAGATTAACTATATCAAAGAGGCAATCTCATGAATGCATTAGATCGTGTATTAGGATTCTTTCCTATTTCAATTGCAACATCGCTAGCGATTGAAGGTTTACTGGTTGTAGGTGAGCACGCGACTGATAAACCTAATGACTATACTGTAAAATCCGACGAGCTATGGGTTAACGTAAGAACAATTGCGCGTAACTGTCTAGGTGCCTTTGATCAAAAGTCACTGGCATCTTTAAATGACCCTATACTGCGTGATGCAGTAGAGCAAGATATCGATCAGATCAAAAAGTCGATTAGTGACCACTGTAAATTAAATGTCGTGTTTTATTTTGCATCACATAAAACGATCTCTAAACAACTCCCTGAAATGCGCTTTAAATATTCTGATTTCACCAAGATGACTGAAAAGCAACAAATCACCGAGCGTTTAGAAAATAAATTGATACAGTTCGCGTTAACACACCTAAGTGATCAGGTTAAATTGTTCGATACTAAACTATCTGCACCGACCAAAGTAATTTTATTAACACACCATCCAATTGATTTGCTCTCATTTTATGCTTTTCAAGATTTGGTATTATTAGAATCACATACCGGTAGAATCAAGAAAAGAATGGATTGGGATAGTAAGTTAAAAACACCACCGGGTACACAATGTATCCCATTTACTTTATCGATGTTAACTGTGTTTGGGGACGGTACGCTTGTAGCGCCCCAGGACCAGAAAGTTAAAAAGGTATTGATAAAGCTAGGCGAGAAATACAATTGGCATTCCATGACTACCGATGCACGTATTCTTACGGATGCTAAAATGGCCTATGAACCTTTCTTAGTTGAGTATCTAAAACGGGTTGGAAAATATAAGTTATCTTAATATTAACAGCCCTACACTAATTATGTATATACACTAGATGGAATAAGACAATGTCAGAAAACCAACCAACCCAAGCCCCTGATCAAGGCGCGGGTGCACAAGCTCCAGCAGAAACTACCCGTAATTTGTTTATGGAAACTGGCTTTCGTTTGATCGCTCGTGATCCTCAGACGGGTCAAACCAGTAGCCCACAGTTCAGTATGAAGTCACGCTGCTTTCGGGTAGCAGCTGATGTATCTCGTGATGCATCGGGTCAATGGGTATCGATGCTATTGCCGCGTTTGAAATACCCAGAATTCTTTGATGGGTTGATTCGTGCTTCTAAAGAGCCGGGTCCTTGGAAAGAATCCTACCATCGTAATGAAGAACGCGATGGTGTTACTACTGGTATTACAATCACTGCAGGTGTAGATGCCGACGGTGTGGTTTACTGGTCAATCAGTAACAACCAGGGTGGTGAAAAACGTTTTGATATGGTTGATGATAACTATATCAATATCATGGATATGAATGGTAACCCAATCGGTAAATCAGAAGCTTCTCGTCGTTTTGCTAAACGTTGGGCAACTGGTATGCATAAAGCAGCTGATAGTATTTGGGAAACCGGTAAAGACACCGATGGTGGTCCAGCCCGTCGCCAGCAGAACCAAGGCGGTAACTTCCGTGGCGGTAATCAGGGTGGTGGATTCCGTCAGGGTGGCCAGGGTAATAACTTCCGTCAGGGTGGCCAAGGTGGCGGCTTTAAACCTAAGTGGCAAGGTAATCAAAACCAAGGTGGCTTTAAACCTAAGTGGCAAGGCAACCAGAATCAGGGCAATTTTAAACCTAAGTGGCAAGGTAATCAAAACCAAGGTGGGTACCAGCAACAGCAGGAACCACAAGCACCAACCGCCGACTATAATTTCGAAGATTATAACATCGGTGGTTAATTTAATTCCTAGGCGGCGTGTCCGCCTAGGCTTATGGGAGTATGTGATATGCAAGGTTTAAAAGAATATCAGTCAATTAAACGTATTCATGCAGTACCGGCTACTCGCCGTGCTTATATGGAACAAATGGGTTTTTCACACACCAACCGCTCAGATTTAGATGACGATGGTTATATCGTTATTTACAACAAAGGCACCCCGGTGGAATACATTAGCTGGTCACCTAAAGAACAGTTTGATGCCGGTAACATTGCATTGGATGGACTATTACCATTTGCAGTAGCCCATGCGGCATGTAAACGCGGTGAACGTATTGCGCGCATTAACTGGAATGGTAAAGGGATGTGGCTGATCTACGTTAAAGCATCTGAGTATGCTATTGCTGCAGGTAAGTTGGATGTTCCTGGCGACAACCCAGCTACGCTGGAACAGCGTGCTTGGTTAGGCATGAAAACCGTAGACAATCAAATCGTACCATGGGTTGCTTCACAAACTGACCTAGACGCTGACGACTGGGTCATCGTTAATTAGTAAACCACACCCCCCCATCCAAAGGTTTTTTAGATAGATATTATCTAAATGATTTAGTACTAGGAGTATTCTTAATGAGAATCTATACAAACATAGAAGGTAGTAAATTGCCTCTGTTAATTGAGCATAATGGCAAACTACTTGAATGGGGGGATTTTAAACCATACCCTGGCTGGGGCCGCGGTGGTGGCGATGATAATGATAATGATATCGTTATCGGTAAAACGATGCGTGTAGAAAGTTTACTCATTGAGATCAATAACTACTGGGCATCCAAACCTGATAAGTATCAGGATGAGTTATTTGCGCTTTATACGAAGATATCAAAATCTTTCTTATCGGATAAAGTGAGTGTGGTTGCAAATACACTTTATCCACTAATTCGTGATCTTTTAAATAAGTATCACGATCTGGAAGACATCAGTGAGTTTATGCGTACTCAGGAAATCCGTTATCCTGATAAGGTGTACGATACATTCAATGATAATGAAGGCAGACACCAAGAAAACATTACCTATACCAAAGAACAATATTTTGGTTTAGCTTGTTTAATGGTAGCATTCCGCGCAATGGTTCCTATCTGGACACGTTTCAGAGCAAAGACCGCGGGTGTACAAGTTAAGAACACAATGTATGCACAGATGGAACAGCTACGTCTGGTACGTGAAAGTAATATTGCTGAACATCGGTATATGCATCGGCTGATTGATTTTGTTGAGGCGGTCTATCGTACCGTAGAAAATAGTAACGAGATATCGGCTATCGTGGGCGGTGTAAGTACGACGGAAATACCGAACTATTTACTATCATCAGCGATTTGCACTAAGTTAATAGGCACAGCCATTAATCCATCTGATCCTAAGATTTCGTTAGTAAGTTCCATTTACAACAAAATTAAGGCAGATGTAAAACACCTACCGGATAAACTCAATACACTCGTACGTAAACGCGATGTCAATTGGGGTAATCAGGATGATGATAAAACAGGATACTTTGAGTCGTATGCGGCGGCAGAAAAAGTAGCCAGTGATGTAATTATCGGTAACCAGGTTTATTTATACGACTATCGTCGGGTACGTCGTGATCTGGATGATACAATACCTACGTCTACGGTAGTGGCATGTATTGAATCGTTAGAGAAAAATAAAGAACTGGTTATTCTAGGTGGGGATCACAATACGCCAATCCATCAAACGTTAGTGCAGTGGGTATTATCCGGACAGATCATGATTCATACGGTACCTAAGATAAACCGTAGAGCAATGATTAATGCCATGGGTGTAACACAAGCAGCATTAATACATTGGGGATTTAAAAGTATTGCAATGTTGATGTCTGTTGTGGTTATTGAAGATATGGATCATCGCCCAAATGAGATGTTGCCATTAACCACAAAAGAAAGAACTGCGATCGATGGAATCTATCGGTACCATCGCCAATTACCAACAACTACACGAATGATGTCGTTAGGCAGAAGTTCCGTGGAAGAGTTTGGTAATAAGTTAAATGAGCGTCAGCTGGAGTTAATTGCCACTGATGATGTTAAACGTTTAATAAGCTTTAATGAAAACGACGGACGACCTTTAGTAGATCCGAGTATTAAATCGCATCTATCTGAATTAGTATTATTATTGGCTCGCCGTGCTGACAAGGAGTAAAAAGTAGATGATCATCAATAAATTAATGTTCATTGGCGTACCTAATCTGGAAGACCATTATCGTCGACCATTTCGATTGGGTAGCTCTAACGATATGCTGGATGCGTTGGAAAACGCAATCGAAGATACCTCAGTCGGGAGTATTCGACCATCGGCACTGTGTAATGTGATGGAACGTGGGATGTCATATTCCGCTGATGATCGTGAAGATGCACGTATTGTTGGTGGGTGGGGTCGCCATCGTTATCGTTTTATTCTGGAAATTGAAATAGCACCGATAGGTCGTCACGGTACCTCTGGTGAGCGAGTGTTGGTAGTTGGCTATACCGAAGCTTCCGACCGTTCTATCGATGGTACAAATATTCCAGCAACAATGGAGATGTTTGTTAACGGTGTTGTTGGGTTGCGTGATACCGAAGTTCGTGAAGGCGGTCGTACCTTCGTTGAAACTACGATCATTAAACCATTCCAAGTACTGCGTGGTTCTGATGCACGTGGCAATCGTGATTATTTATCTCGCCCAACTGAAGTGTTTAAAACAATGCAGTTGGAAAAGACATACGGTCGAAACGCAGAAACGTATGATACACGGAACGTGTTTAATGGTAAAGCGCGTACATCATCAGTTAATAATGATATTCGTGGTGCGTATTTATCCAAGTTAATCCGTGCGGATTATGATGGTTATTACTCAGCAAATGAATACGAAGAAAGTCAGTTTGCTTCCTCACGAGAAGCAGCTTCTGCTGATGCACTAAATGAGCCACAGATTAATAATAACGATTTCTTAAGAGCAATTAGTTCTGCGAATCGTAATTACACAGCAACTGCGTCTTTTTATTACGAAGATCTGATTCCATTTACAGACCATCGTGATTTAGAAGATTTGGATGATTTAACCCAAGTGTCACCACTTACTGGTAACGATTTTGATTATGATTCAATTCGTTGGAATGGTGGTGATATGGCGACTGTGGCTGCATTTACAATCGCTCGTGAGTTACCTGCGTTGATGATTGACGTATTGATGTCGTCCTGTACAATCACGATTAATAACGATCGTTTAGATGGTGATATGCCACAATGGGATATTCCTGACTGGACTATGTACGTTGATATCGCATCAAGCGATAAGATTGCTGAAACATTAACATTGCGTTTTATTGATCGTATTATTCGACCATTAACCCGCGACAATCGTTTACGTATTGATGTGATTATTGAAGCCAGTACTGAAGGTATGGTTAAAATTGACATGTCTTGGGATGGTGGACGTTTTGAAGTATTCAACTACCCAGCATTCTGTGCTGGCGTTGTATCTTCTAACTATACAGGACGTTTGGATAACTTACGTAAGTTAACGGATTCTTATTCAGATATCCGTAAGTACGTTATTGACCCGGCAATCTTCCGTGAAGCTGATTTAGACTAAAAGGTATAAACCAATGGAAAAAGAAAGACAACCACTTCATAAAACTTATGAAGCAATCCTGAAGTCTTTGTATTGTAAAATCGAAGACGGTGTCGTATGTAGTATCGATGACAAGCCGTATACAATCGATGGTAAAAATATTGTTATCCCGTCACCAGATTTGTTACGTGAAAATGAATGGGATGATAAAATCGCATTCCACCCGCTTTGTGAAAATGCACTCGGTGGCCAGTCGGATATTATCCGCTGGCTAATCAAACGTGTTAATCATGCTATTACAATGAATTATTGTTATTTGGTAACAGCGTGTATCGTGATTGCACAAACTACGGAACTCCAAGCCAGTATTAAAAATGCCAAGTACACAGAGTATATTGGTTTATTGGATGGAGCTAAGGAAAGCACTCAGAAGTTCTGGGCTAAAATGATTAAGACTTACGCAGACGAAAGCTCTGACGTATCGTTCTCTAATGTTTATATCCAACGTGCTACTGATATTGGTGATAAAACGTTTGCGCGTGTTGCTATATTGGATATCCCAATGCTGTTAGGTGAAAATGCACCTGGCGTATTGCAGGGTGTTAAAGCACCAAACCGTGCAGACCGTGATATGATCTTAGAGTTTACTAAGAAAGTATTCTTCGGTTTAGAATACCAATATGGTAGTAATAGTGACGTACCATACTTCGAATCATTGATGAAACTTTATTATGCAGTTGCATCACGATTAAATGAAGTTCGTAAAATCTTAAAAGGTGGTATCGATGACGGTGGGTTGATCTCAACTGTATCGCTCAGTTGGCATAAGTGGTTAGAAACCGACATGTTAGATCAAATCGGCTCTATTCCACCATTGAACGGTAATGTGGGTCCAGCTGTAACTAAGGTAGTTGAAACGCCTAAGCTTAATAGTAAGGATCCAGAAGCTGCATTGTTATCATCACGTACGGACACTCGTGGTAGCCGTAAATCTGATGATACGCCGCCATGGAGAGAAGACCCTAAACCATCTGAACCTGCACCGGTACGTACACCTAGCAAAGGTATTTCTATACTAGGTGGAGATCGCAACGAAGGGCGTGACCGCGATCGTGACCGCGATTACGATCGTCGTGACAGAGATCGTGATTACGATCGTCGGGATCGTGGTAGCCGTGGCCGAGTTAATATGTTTGACCGCGATTACGATAGACGCGATCGTGATTATGAATACAATAGACGTGCTCATGACCGCGATTACGATCGTCGGGATCGTGATCGTGATTACGACCGCCGCGACAGAGATCGTGACCGTGATGACGATCGTGACTATGACCGTGGCGGACGTGGTCGTTCTATTAAGATTCTGTAATACTATTAAAGGAGAGGCTTTCGCCCCTCCTTTATTTTTTTGTTAATTATTAAGAGACAATATAGTCTCAATAAGCGCATAGTCTGGTATGTAAAGACTTTTTGTACTTAAACCGAACTCGGTCATACTATTTAAATCTGACAGTAAAAGGACAACCCAATGCAGTTCATCAACAACCCCCATGGTTTTCAAATAACCAAACAGATCACCGATATGCATGCGCATTCGATTGACATCCACAGTATGAATCGATGTGGATTCATGTTTTCTTAAATAGTGACGATAATAAGCAAGGCGCTTGCGTACATCTGGACTGTACATACTTCGCGGTATCGTATACGTCACTTGACTCATAACAGATGTTGTCATTAAAGCCTCGCTGTAAGTTTTTTCAATTATATATTATCGTAGTGACACATGTCATTAATGTAAGGTGAATTCCATGAGATTGGATGTTGAAAATCTACCATATGATTCCTTTGTAGAAGGGAATATCCTTCGTTTAAGAACTGAATTAGTAGGATCCACTACTGAACTTATGCCAGCGGTTGATGGTTCTTCTGGCTCTCGTATTCAAATGCAAGGTGCGCATCTACTTCAGGCACCACAGATTGTAGGTTCAGAACCACGTAACTTCTTTACTGGCTCTGAATTTGAATATTCTAAATATTCATTTAATGTCATGGTGATGTGCGCCTGTCGTGTTATTGCAATTGTAAACAGGACACCACCTGGATTATCTGAAACTAGTCGTGTTTTAGAAACGTATGTATTCGTAGAATTAATCGATGGACCACAGTTAGGTTATATCGATGTAATTCATATTCCTGCATATATGAGTAACCACCAGTACTTTGGTTATGATTATATTATCACTAACGTGGGACGTAATATTCGTGAAGGTCAGTTATTAGAAGAAGGTTGGATATTAGCAGACGTTTCCTCTACCCAAGATGGTGAGTATTGTGTAGGTCGTAATGCAAACGTAGTCTTAGTATCCCACCCTCAGGTTATTGAAGATGCGCTTTTAATACGTCGCGGGTTTGCTGATAAGATGTTAAGTTATGGTTATCACAAATATACCATGAGTCGTAATAGCGATGAGTATTTCCTATTACCGTTTAAAGATCGTGCCGGTAACCTAACGATGGTTCCCAGTATCGGTGATAAAATAGGCGATGACGGCGTGGTGTTGGCTAAACGACGCTATAACCCACTCCTAGCGTGCGTGGAGTTTACTGATAAGGCATTGACTCAAGTTGATGGTCATTTCGATGACGTGCTTTACGCTGATCCTGGTGCAGAGGTTATTGATGTTCAGGTATGGCAAGGTGATATGCCTGCAGTGCCTAATCAGTACGAGCAGCGTATTCCAGAACCTGTAGTGCAATCTAATATTACATTTAACAAACAAATCGGTGATGTTTATAGACGTGTTCGTGGTAAGAAGACCAAATTAACACCAGCAGCCCACTTAGTTTTCTTACACGCCGTAGCCGCAGCACCATCACAGTTTGGTGTAAGCCATGAAAATACGATTCGTCGTAAACAATTTGGCTATGAGATGTTAGAAGACTATCGTGTGGAAGTCACCGTTAAGTTCCCAGTACCTCTAGACGTGGCAGGTAAAATCACTGATACATTTGGTGGTAAGGGGATCGTGGGTATGGTAGAAGAGGATGAAGATTTCATGCGTGGTGATGATGGCACTATCATCGACGTAGCGATGTCTGATAACGCGGTATTGCGCCGTACTAACTTTAACCGTACATTAGAGCATTATGTCAACGCAGCGTGTATGTCTATTCGTGAGTTCGATTTAGCTGATACACAACGTGTACTCGACTTTGTTAAGGGTGTGTCGATAATGTGGCACGATGTAATTATCGAATCACACCCAACACCTGAACTCCAGTCAGCCTTTGTAAAACAGCTGTATCATGACCCACTTCGTATTTGGTACCCACATGAACGTCCAGAAACGATTATTGATACAGTGCAGTTTATTTACGAAAACTTCCCACCAAAAGAAGTTCGATTACAGATGAGAAACCCAGTTACTAAAGAATGGGAATTATCTGAAACCAAAGCCATCATCGGTCAGTTATATATGATCAGATTGGATAAAACTGGTAGAGATTTCTCTGCGGTGTCCGCGTGCCGATTCCAGCAGTTCGGAACGATCGCTAAATTACACAGTAAAGATAAATACTCAAGACCAATTAGCGAAGCTGCTAAGAAGTTTACTGGTGAATCTGAAATGCGCCATTTATTGGCATATATCGGTGATAATGTCGGTGCAGAGATTATGGATCGTTCTAATAATCCAATTATACAAGACGTCCAAGTCGAGGAAGTCATGTTGGCCTCTGTACCTATGAATATTGAAAACACCGTGGATCGTGCACAGTACCCATTAGGGCACCATAATGGGTTATCAACATTCAATCACGTTATCACATCTGGTGGCGCTGGCTTTACAAACGAGGAGTAAAACGTGTTAAAATATCATGTACGCGATTTGATGTTTTATACCGAAGATGAGATCTGGGCTATTGAAAAACCTGCTCGATGTGAAATCACATTTGATGATGGTATTACGCTAGAAACTGATACTGTAAATATCATGATTGGTAGTTGGTATTTATGGCAGATTGCTTCTGCATGGCCAGAGATTAATGTTACCAGTAAGTTATTTATTCACGATAAGGTTTTCACTGATAAATTATTCCGTGATTTGTTATGGGACGCGATTGAAGCAACAATGGGGATGAATGTCCCCAAAGAAGACGTTTGGTTCTTAGCACAAGACCTTTATAATAAAAGTTATAACGCGATTGTTAACCGAGCGTCTCGTTTCATTAGCTCACTTTCATATAAGAACATATATGAAGTGGTTAAACACCCACGGATTGCAGAAGCTAATGCAAACGTTCAGCCTAACCAAGAATCGATTAATGGCGTCTACGATGTTATTACTGACGTTTTTAAGAACGATAAATCGATGGCTGATAACGTAGTGGTCGCAACAGTTTCTTATGGTACAGTAAAGATGGCGCAAGTTCATCAGTCATTTGGTCCCCGTGGGCCAAATACTGACATCGATTCTGTTATCTATAGTAATCCGATTATGCGTGGTTACTCACATGGTCTAGCGACCCTCGATGCATTTGCAATGGAATCGCGTTCAGCAGCAAAAGCCCAGCTCTTTAACAAAGATCCGGTAGCAGATGCTGAGTACTTTAACCGTAAAATGCAATTGGTGTGCGCAATCGTTCGTAAGATAGTTCCGGGTGATTGTGGTACTCGGGATTACCATACGTTTGAATTAGGCAATGATGCTACTAGTAAACGTTTATTTGAATCGATGGTGGGACTCTATCAAGTAATGCCTGATGGTAAACCTCGTGAGATTCTTAAAACTGATACACATCTTATAGGGACCACGGTCAATTTCCGTAGCGCCTTATGTTGCCACGAGGCACCAAAACAAGGCGTTTGTGAAGTTTGTTATGGGATTACCTCCTACGGAATACCCTACGATACAAACCCAGGGCATGTTTCGTCTACCTCAATTAACGAACCTGCCACGCAAACAATTATCTCAACAAAACACTTGGACTTCATTAACCAAACGTTTGCGAAGTTCCTACCACGTGAAATGGAATCCCATTTTGTAGTATCAAAAGGTCATCCAGAACACATCCTGTTAAAATCAGGCACGGTTACAAAACGTCTGATTATGACCATCGCTCAAAATGAAGCAACATCGTTAGTAGACATAAATTACGTAAGTAATCCAGGTGCCACTGACGTCGCCAAAATATCAGGTTTAAGTAACGTACAGTTCTTTTACATTGATGATGACGATCATGTTATTGGAAAACCCGTTTCAGTTCAGGTTGTGCGTAAAAACATCCAGGCATCCTTATCACCACACTTACTATCGTACTTAAAGTTAAATAGTTGGAAAAATGAAGGGAACCGTTACGCATTTGATTTAAGTAGCTGGCGTTTAGAACACCCAATTTTAGTTTATCAAAACAAACACGAAAATATGGTTGCAGCAGTATCTCGCATCGAAACCTTTATTCGTAGTTGTCGCGCTAAATTAAATGAAGATATGACACCTAAAGCAATTGGGCGTCATGAACCAATGTTGGTTAAATACCGTGATGTGGATCTAGCGTTACGCGATGCATTCCACATCATCTGCGATAAATTGAAAGGAATTCATTTAGGACATATTGCCACAGTGCTATTAGCATCCCGTGCACTAGATCCTTATATCGCAGGAGATTGGTCTTTACCTGGTAGTAAGTATGAAGGATACTTCTGTAGTCACGATGATTTAATTCGTCATCGTAGTTTATCTACAGCGGTTTTATTTGAACGTCAATTTGAAATCTTTGACGATCCTGATTCTTATTTACAGACCAAGCGTGTTTCTACAATTCAGGATGAGTTGCTTTTCATCCCGCCCGCTGCAAAAGAATAAATTGGGAGCTTAGGCTCCCTTTTATTTTTGTATGGAGTCTAGGCTAATGATAGAAGTCTATATAAGAAAATGGAACACTGGTTTTTCTGTAAGAACCAGTTCTGCAGCATTTATCCACTTACTGAAAGATTTCAATCATAAACTCACTGCCCAGAAAATGGAGCGGGGCCGTGACGGTATCCGGTTTGTTCCCGGCGATAAATTCTTTCTTTACGATTACAAGAAAAACGAATACATTTATATACTACCCGTCTATGAAAAGCTAATGGCTTTTTATCGCGAGAATAGTAAATACTTAGGCGTTCCTGTAAAGTTTATCGATGAAGATTCATTAAGTGATTATTCAGGTGATGATGTTGTATTCGATCGCAACACATTCCAAATGCATGAAACCCACGAAGACTTCGTGTGGCAAAATGACGCGCAAACTAAAGGCGAGTCAGACACTGGACACGATATATTTGAAGTTCAGATGGGCAAAGGAAAATCGATCGGCGTTATGAAAATCATGAAAGTTCTTGGTAAAAGAGCTATGATGATTACTAAGCCAGCCTATATCGCTAAGTGGAAAAAAGATTTTAAAGATGGCTTAAACCCTAGAGCGGGTGAGATGGTCGTTATTGAATCTTTCGAAGCATTAGAAGATTTAATGTTAATTGCTAAAGCCAAACGTATGAATGGCCACGGTAAGGGCGATAAACCTATTAAGATTATATTAGTAGGATCGTTTGTTATTGATAATTACATCAAACGTTACATGGAAGGTGATCGGTTTGATTTCTCACCTTTTGAGTTATTAAAAGCGTTAGGCGTAGGACTATTGGCTTACGATGAAGTGCATCAATTATTTAGAATGAACTACCATTCATTCATTGCACTAAATCCTAAGAAAATAATCGACCTATCTGCCACTTTAGTACCTGATCGTGATTTTAATAAAGCCCGGTATAAAGAACGTTTTCCAGAAGACTTCAGATTTAGACTAGAGTATGATAAATATATCGATGTCGTAAATATTTATTACAACTGGGGAGATAAGAAATCCCTTAGACGTATAAACTTTATGAAGATGTATAATCATGCCGAAGTTGAAAAGATTATCATGCGTAACCCACGTCAGTTGAAGTATTATTTCTTAATGCTTCAACGATTAATGGAACGTTGGTATTTTGATGGCTATGGAAAAGGACACAAGTGCCTAGTATTGTTCGCAATGGTAGAGATGTGTACTAAGTTTGCAGCACATCTAAAAGAGGCAAAGCCTGGCTTTACCGTAGCGCGCTATACGGCAGACGATGATTATAACAAAGCACTCGCTGCAGATATCATCGTGTCTACTCGCGGTAAGTCAGGTACGGCGGTGGACTATAAAGGTCTTACAATGGCTTTAATAACCACTGCGGTAGATGACAGCCAAGCTAACTTGCAGATGATGGGACGTACACGTAAAGGTGTATTAAGGGATTGGGGTATTCGACCTAAAGTAGTTTATCCTGTTTGTAGACATTTAAATAAACACGTGAAGTATTACCGGAATAGGATGGACACATTCGCCGGTAAAGTTAATTCTGCAATTACTATGAACGGCAGCTTTACTATCTAAAGGCAGCGGGGTAAAACCCGCTGTTTTATTTTTTGTCTACGGAGAAACATATGGCACTTACAACGCAATTAGAAGCGTTTATAGAGCGAGTAGTCCCAGCCTACCCTACCCTACAGGATGTACTCAGACAATTCATTGACGGGCTTTCTGTGGACTATACGCAGCTTAATCAGCTAATGACTAGCGCACATACCTCAATGATTCAGTTTAAACACCGTGGTGTTGTGTATAACTTATGGCGTATCTCCACGATGCGTGGTACTCCCGCGTACGAAAGATTTAAATATGGTATCGCCCATGAGTACGATTCTGAAGCAGAACGGAATGATCCTAACGTTGCCTACCGTCTTTATATCGACGATTGGTTAGATTGGCACACTATTAACTTAGCTGTGAGTTAATGTATATTCAGTTATATATTATCTAAGTGATTATAAACAATAGGATAATTACATGAATTATATAGTCTCAGTACCAACCGTGCTCCAAATAGCAAAATCCCAAGCAACTAATCAAAGCGAATTCAACCGTACTTTGATGGATGCACTCGAGTTGGCGATCATTGATCATCGTAAGCTAAATAAATGGATTCCTAATGAATTGGATAAATTAGGGATTACTATCTGGCCTATTGAATTTATTCATGGTATTATTACTGTCGCTAATGAGATTAATCGCTTACCGCACACTGTAAGCTTTTCATCAGATGCTACAGAAATCGCAATTAGATTCACAGCATAAACTAAGAGGAGGCTTTCGCCTCCTCTTTATTTTTTGTGTCCGAGTAGATTTTGAATATTTTCTGCTAATTGGCCAGACTCTCGTTCGTCTTTCGTAAGCAGATTACGAGCTACGAGTTTGATCTCCTGGATACGGAAACTAGGAAGAGCAATATAGTCTAGAAAGTTAGGGATAAAACGACTGATCTTTAGATCGTCGAATTCCTTTAAACGAGCACTGAATAAAGAACCATTTAAAGGCTTCTCTTGATCAGGCATCGATATACCAGCAATCCCACTATCTAAACCATATGTCTCATCATATTTTTCCCTAAGGATTTGAGCACCTTCAAGATAAGTGATTTTACGGGCACTATTGTGTTCAGTAGCAAAGATATGATCGAGCGGTGTTCGCTTTGCTGTGTCTCTATGAACATTCTTAATGTCCCAA
>JACCDQ010400390.1_pt1 | contig 17048 bp, 16 predicted proteins | sample 7446031 | NCBI WGS metagenome assembly JACCDQ01 (sample SAMN15323442, study PRJNA562643) | freshwater metagenome | isolation source: river surface water | place: USA:Blue River Watershed | collected 2017-08-17
GGAATGACTGTTGGCGACATCTGGATGTGGTAGTAAATGGCTACAAAAACAGACCTCTCCAATGACTCCCTCAATAGAGCAAAAGTATCGCTAACTCTAACAGAGTCTGCAACTAATCCAAACTCAAATACTTCAACCCTATCATGGACAGCAGCTGTTCAAGATGGAAACACTTCTTATGGTGGATATAATTACGATCAGGGTAGCTGGACTGTAATTGTCGAAGGCGTAACTAAGGCAACAGCTACAGGCAAGAGTTACGACTTTGGTAGTGGTGTTATATCTAGCCCATACTTTCCAAGATCTGCATCTGGAACTGTAACTGTTACTCACGATTCAGATGGAACGGCAGAAGCTACAGCATCCATCATATTTGACGGTGAATCAAATCCAGCAGGTGCTGCAGCAACATCATGGACATCTGCATCACCATTCGTACTTTCGACATTTGATGGTCCTGGAACACCAGCAGCACCAACTCTTACAAGACTAGAATCAAGTCCAACATCAATTGGTGTAACTTCTGCAACCACAACAAGTGGAGATGCAAGCATCACCAGATATGAGTATGACTATAGTACAAATGGAACCTCTTGGGGATCACACATTACTAGCCTTGGTGCATCAACATCTGGAACAATATCTGGATTAACTTCAACTCAGGGATACTATGTTAGAACAAGAGCAATCTCTTATGCTGGAATAGTTAATGGTTGGGGTTATGGTGCTTGGTCTCCATCAACTTTTAAGGCAGGTATTCCAAGCCAACCAGGTCAACCAGTTATTAGCAATCTTGTTACAAACAACCTAACTTTAACTTGGACTGCTCCATCAACTAATGGTGGTGCAACAATTTCTTCATATAGAGTACAAGCAACAACAAATGGTGGAGCTAACTGGGCTACTATCAAGATGGATATCACATCAACCACAACTAATCTGACAGGACTTACGATTGGTGCTACTTACCAGTTTAGGATAGTTGCGATAAACTCGACAGGGTACTCAGAAGCTTCAGATCCAACAGCAGAGCTATTGATCTCTGCATACGGCTATAGATATAACGGAACCACTTTTACTGCAATTACAAATGCAAAAATTTATGTTGGTATTGGTGGCATAGGGGCAGATGCCAATGGATGGAGAACTGTAGAAAATGTCAAAAAGTATACTGCTAGTGGATGGACACCACTAGAGACATAAAAATACCCCCCAGATATTTCACTGGGGGGATTCTTTAATTTGTCTCTATTAACCTTGTATATGTTGTGCTCGAATATCCATAACTTCCAAAGTCTGAAACATCTTCAATTGTAGTTTTTAGCCCTGGTCTAGGTGAGTGAATCATTTTACCATTTCCGATATAGATTCCAACATGCCCAGCACCACTATAGCCCTTCCAACCAAAAGCAACAATGTCTCCTGGCTTTGCATCACTAGATTTTACGAAAGTCCCAGCGTTTCTCTGAACGCTTGCTCTGTGATATAGGTCGATACCAATTTGCTCATAAGTCCATTTAACTAGACCAGAACAGTCCCAACCTTCGGGGGTACTTCCAGAATAAACATACCAAGTTTTATTAACATATTTCTTAAGTTTGTTAATGGCACGATTAACCTTTTTAGTATTGGTATCAAGTACTAGCTGCTCTTTTTGTATTTGCAATCGTTCTGCAATCATAGCAGCCTGATACTCTTCTAACATAGTCTGATCTTTTTCGTCAGTTCCTAAAAGGATATTTGAAAAAGATAAACCTTGATAGTTGTAGCTATCATTATTTAGTTGTTCGGTTGCCCCAGCTGGAGAGCTAGAGCAGGTTGTGAGCATTGCAGATAGAAAAACTATAGCAGTGCCTACAGCAGCAATTTTTTGTTTTTTAAACATTTGCTACCTCCTTATTTTTATGTTGTTACGACAACCAATTTACGGTTGTCCTGGCAGACAATATTCTTCAGGTAGTAGAATATCTCCTTGAGTCTCCCAGTGATGTCACGTTGTTGTTACTCTGCTTGTCACTATGTTCCTCTTAGAACAAAAACTTCCTTTCGGAAGTTGTTCTACAATTATAGCATCAATTATTGACTATACGCAAGTTTTTTGGTATACTGTTAATAACAATGGAGGACATATGTCAATTAATTTCGGAGATCTAATTCCTACAGAGCACAAAAAGTTGCTAATTCAGGAAAAGATTCAGCAACTAGCAATTGAAGGATTTCAGCTACAGATCAACAAGGCGGCAGCACAAAGTGTTGAAAATACTGAAAATACCATCAATACTCTGAATGCTAACATTGCGATCATTTCTAATGCAATCATGGCTTATCAAGAAGAGCTGAATAATCTGCAATAAGATAATCTCTTATATGCTAAAATGGACTAGGTGAAAAAATTTGTCTAGTCCATCAAACTTATACGCAGAAAAAATTTATGCAGAGCAGCCAACAGCACTCTGGTCACTAGACGACGACTGCACCTTTGTATCATTTATTTCAAATGCTGGACTATCTCTTGCATCCTGGTCAATTACTGGTGGCACTCTCAGTGCAGAGCTTGCAAGTACAGAAGACCCTTTTGCACAAATCGTAGACGAAAGCTTTGTTTCGATAACTGCAACCGCAGCCACAACTGTTCAGATAACATCTACAGAAACAGTTACAACCTCTTCAAACTTTAGTGCTGGTGTTTGGATTAGCCAGCTAACAAACATAAACTCTGTAACAATATCAGTCGGAGCAATAAGTAAAACATTCTCTTTGTCATACGTTACAGATCCAGATACCTGGATATACGTAGGAGACATCTTTGAGGTAACTTCTCCACTATCTGCACAAAGCATCTCAATATCAATTGAGACATCTGGAGCTGCTGTAACTTATTTGAACGGATTCTCAATTGGAAAGAATCAAGAGTTTTTTGCAACAAAGTCTGTAGGAAATCAACTAGTAGAGTTCGACCATGGATTTGGTGTAGAAGCTTATCAGTACGGAATCGGTGAAAACTCTGGATGGTATCTTGGAAACAATACAACAAAAGAGTTATATGCAAAAAACTTTTCTCTACCACTAGTTTATGGATCTACTGCATCTACTGTTCTATATGAAAATCCAAACGGACCATCGCTTATGATTCCAGGAATGGGATTCCTGAATGAATCTGGATCTAAGCAAAATCTAGTTTTTGAAACTTGGATTAGAGTCAGAGCTGACGGAAATACTCAGGCAAATCCATTCAGAATTATTGGACCAATAGCATCATCTGACGGAGTCTATGTATATGGGCAACACCTTCTATTAAAGGTAGATGGAAAAGTTTCATCACACTATGTTGGAGAATGGTTTAGACCAATGTTGCTCAACCTAGAATATACAGTTGAGCAAGTCAGAATGTTTGTTAATGGAGAGGTTGTTTCTTCAATAGAGCTTGGAGCTACAGCTTTCCCAGATAAATTAGATGGAGAAATTAACCAAGACTTTATTGGGTTTTATGTTGGTGATGGAGTTTCTTTCATGGAGGTGGACTGTGTTGCAGTTTATCCGTACAAACTTTCTCCATCAGTAGCAAAGAGAAGATTCGGCTACGGTCAAGCAGTATCACTACCATCTGAAATAGAAACTGCATACTCTGGAAAGCAGATAGCAATTGACTATACTTTTGCAGGGTATTCATCAGACTACTCTTATCCAAAGATAGAGTCCTGGTCATCAGCATCAAAGGATGCAGTCTACACTAACAGAAGCATCATGGGTTCTCCAAAATTCATTAAGCCAGATGTAGTTCTGTCAAACCAAGAAGTGTCCACAGAAGCCTGGCTAAATCAGGTAATAGCTGAGAACGTTGCAGATACATTAGAGACAAAGCCATTCATTAGAATGCATATGGAGAACTTCCCAAATACTGGCGAATATCTAAATGGATACATGTTCTATAACTCAATTAGACAACAGTATATGCAAAAGGCTGTAGCATTCTTCGTAGCTGGAAAAGTGGAAAGCTCATACTCTGACCTAGAGCAGGTTATTTTTAAGATTCAAAACAAGGAAACTCTAGACACCGTATCTGCAATATTGTCAGATGACACAATAGAGTATGTCTACAACATTGCTGGAATACAAGATACATTTGCTACACAATCAGTAAATCTGGATGGAACATTTGTTGCTGGAATAGACTCTTTTGCAACTTGGTTCCAGACTGCTAACACAAAGTTAAGAGGATTCCTAAGAAGTCTTTCAAGATGTAGCATATTCATTGGTGGAGACTACACAGGAACAGACCAAGAGATTAACACAACTTTTGCTGGAAAGATCTATTCTTTTGGTGTTTTTTCTGGACTAGATTATTCAAAGAGTGCAGCAGCAACACTCTTCACAGATGGCATAGCTGAGTCAACTAGCTTCGACCTATTCTATGAGTCATTCCCAACATACAAGGTATCGCTACTAAAATATGTATTCAATGAAGATAATCTTTATAGTCTAAACACTTCTTCCAGATCTTATTGGCACGATTATATCCCTCTTAGTAAGCTAGCAAAGCTAACAGTGCTAGGAGATGGGTCTTCAGAATACTTGTCAGACATGGTCCAGATATCTATTGACGCAGAATATTCACGAATAGTTTCTTCTGGAAATATAGACCAGACAGACTCAGACGTAAGATGTTGGATTCACTTTGTGTATGCATCAGATGTCGATCTATCCAAAATTTCTTCTGTGGGAACCCCAGTAGTAGCCTTATCTGAAAATAAGGTTATTGACGCAACGTCAGATTGGGAAAACCAAAAATTTGAGGTAGTCGATGGTACTGTAATCCTTATGCCACAAATCAATTTCGCTGAAGGAAAGACACAGTCAGATATCGTTATGGTTACATCTATTGACATCAAGACAAGGTCTGTAGACGATCTACCAATAAAGATACGAGCATTGGAATATGCATCTCAAACTTTTAACAGAGGAACAAGTTCTTCATTCGACATCAACGTTGCAAAAAAGATTGGAACAAGAACACAGGCATCTCCAGTATACATGTTCTCTCAGATAGATAGCCAATTTGATTACAATGCCTACAATCCAGTAGCAATCTCTAAGACAATGTCTCCATATCTATACATGACGGATAAGTCTGGAATCAAGGTGTTAGACTCATACGCAACTGGAGATGACCGAGGTATCTATATTCCTATTAACAAAGATGCATCACCAGAGTACTACATATCAATCTTGTCTATGGCAATGCTGTTCAATGACTCAGAAATCCCTGCAGAGGTCACGGTAGCTGAAATCTATGATGAAAGATATGGAAAGCTAAGAATTGTATTAGAAGCAGTATCTAATGATTCGTCACGTGGTCGTTTATCAATCAAAAAGCTTGTTGGTGCTACCTGGACCAAACTGACTAATGTAGAGTTTTACTCAAATGGATCTTACGTTGCATCTCCAGAACTTGTTCGTGGAGAGTGGTCAACAATTGGAATACTATTTGTTTCAGATCCAATCGATGCATCATCAATGTCAAATCATAAAATAGAGATAGTTGGATCTGTTCTTGTAAACAATATTGCATACTTCCAGAAAAGACCAGAAGAGTTAAGCCAGCAGATTACCCCAAACGAATGGAACGACTACGATAACGAATCACAATGGGCAGACTTTGACACAGAAAGTATCTGGTCGTCAATCTATGCATCTGAGAATCAGGTCAGACCAAGCTTGTCACCAGAAATAATTTTTGATGTATATTCTGGAACGAATAAGATTATTTCAGTCGAAACAACCGATATATCAGGAATTACGTTAGAAAACTTCTCTTACGATATCATTAATAACATAAGCGTGGACAAGACTGCAACAGTTTCTCCATAATATGGTATACTAGTGGTTATGGATAAGATAATGCAGGGACCACTTGGTAAAACTCGTGTGAGAGTAATTGAAGAAAAGTTTTCAGATGCAGGTATTTATGTATGGCAATTGCCATCAGGCAAGTACTTCACAGATGGTGAAGGTAACGCACTTAGCATCGAATCAATGATTAACGATCTAGCAAAGATCAAAGAAATTACAGAAGCAGCAGCATACTATGGTCAGCCAGAAGGCAAGCCTGTATTCTTCTCAAATGTAAGAAAAATTTCAGATGAGGAGTATTCAGAACAACAGGACAGAATGGCACAAGGGTTCATTCCATCAGCCAACGACCTCGGTGCACTAATTGCCGCAAAGAATACTCACAACCTGTATGGAAGTGAGGACTAATGTCAGAATTAACAAGAATTCCAATTAAAGACGATTCGTTCCTGAAGGGTGAGATCTCAGATCCAGCTTCAGATTTTAAGGCTATGGATCTTTTTAATAGAGACTGGTCAGAGGTCAGAAAGTATTCTGGCATCGAGCAAAACTTTAAGCGTCGTGCTGACAGACTATTCGAAAAGCAGCAACTATCAGAGGGCTACATGGACTCAGCACTTGCTGTACAAGGCGGTAGAGAAGACGCAAAGTCAAAGGCAATCAACCCAGGAACTGTTTACAGAAATGCCTATGGTCTATTTGACGTAATTACACCACCATACAATCTAAATGAACTTGCAAACTACTACGACACATCATTCGCTAACCATGCTGCTATTGACGCAAAGGTTGAGAACACTGTTGGTCTAGGCTATGACTTTGCGGTATCAAAGAATACCCTAATGAAGCTTGAGGATGTCGATGACAAGGATAAGCTAGACAAGGCTCGTAGAAAGATTGAGCGTTTAAAGATCCAGCTACGTGACTGGCTAGAAAGTCTTAATGATGATGAAAGCTTCACCAGTATCCTTGAGAAGGTTGTTACAGATGTAAATGCAACTGGTAACGGATACATTGAAATTGGTCGTACCATCAAGGGAGAGATTGGATATGTTGGTCATATTCCATCTACTACAATGCGTGTACGTCGTCTACACGATGGCTTCGTTCAGATGATTGGTAATAAGGTTACATACTTCCGTAACTTTGGTGCTACCAACCAGAACCCAATTACTGGAGATAAGCGTCCTAACGAAATTATTCACATCAAGGAATACTCTCCTCTAAACACCTTCTATGGTGTGCCAGATGTTATTGCTGCAATGCCAGCACTCGTAGGAGACGCTCTAGCTAATCAATACAACATCGACTACTTCCAAAACAAGGCAGTTCCTCGTTACGTTGTAACCCTAAAGGGAGCACAGCTATCTGCTGACGCAGAAGACAAGCTATTCCGCTTTCTACAGACAGGTCTTAAGGGGCAGAACCACAGAACACTTTACATTCCTCTACCAGGAGACTCAGATGGCAACAAGGTTGAGTTTAAGATGGAGCCAATTGAGGCAGGTGTTCAGGAAGCATCATTCAACGATTACCGTGTACGTAACCGTGATGACATTCTGATTGCCCACCAGGTTCCTCTGTCAAAGATTGGTGGTGGAGACTCTTCTGCTATCGCTGCTGCTATTGCACAGGACCGCACATTCAAGGAGCAGGTGACTCGTCCAGAGCAAACCAAGCTTGAGAAGATTCTTAACAAAATCATTCGTGAAAAGACAGACATCCTTGAAATCAAGTTTAACGAACTTACACTTACAGATGAAGTTGCACAGTCACAGATTGATGAACGCTACATCCGCAACAAGATTGTTACTCCAAATGAGATTCGTGAGAAGCTTGGTCTTCCTCAGATCGATGGTGGGGATGAGATGGTTGAGCTAACAGCACGTCAAGCTGCAGATGCTTCTGCAAATACTCGTCAAACAAGACAACGTGATTCAGAACGCACAGCAAACCAGTCAGATGGGGAAGCAACCATTAATGGAAGAAACCCACAGGGAGAGGGTAGAGCTTCACAATAGCAAAAAAGTGTGCTATAATAAAAAGTAACACATTTGTTATAAAAAGGCTCTATAATATAATTATCATGGTAAACATTGCAAAAGCTCATTTCGACGTAGACGGCGACAACGTTCGTCTCTCAATGCCGTTCGCTAAGGTGGACGCAGAACGTCGTATCGTATCTGGATTTGCAACCTTAGATAATGTTGACAGACAGAACGATATCGTAACCCCAGAAGCCTCTCTAAAGGCATTCTCAAAGTTCAAGGGTAACATTCGTGAGATGCACCAACCAACAGCAATTGGCAAGATGGTGTCATTCAAAGAAGACAAGTATTTCGATCCAGAGAGCAAGAAGTTCTACTCTGGCATTTTCGTTTCAGCATACATCTCAAAGGGTGCTCAGGATGCTTGGGAAAAGGTTCTAGATGGAACCTACTCAGGCTTCTCAATTGGCGGTAGAGCCAACGATGCTGAAAAAGCATACGATGAGAACCTAGACCAGGTTATTCAGGTAATTAAAGATTACGACCTATTAGAGCTATCACTAGTAGATAGCCCAGCAAACCAGTTTGCTAACATCATTTCTGTACAGAAGGTGGATGGAGTAAGCACAGTCACAGGAGACACTGCTTCTGTTGAAATCGAGAATGTTTTCTGGGACAAGGAAAGTGGGCTAGTCACAGTTACAGATAATGAATCTGCTGTAAGCCCAGTATCAGGTATTCCAATGCAAAACATTGGTTTTGTCGAAAAGTCAGATTCTGACAAGGTAGACATGATTAAGTTCTTAGTTGATAGTGCTAAAGGCATTAGCGTTGCTAAGATGACACAGGAGGATAATATGACAGAAGAAAACGTAATCGACGCTCCTGCAACTGAAGAAGTTGTAGAAGAAGTCACCGTTGTAGAAGAAGTCGCTCCAGAGGCAGATGCCGTTGTCGAAGCTCCAGTTGCAGACGTAGAAGTTGAAAAGGCTGCAACACCTGAAATTGAAATTTCAGTTGAGAGTGAAGAAGAGGAAGACGAAGAGGAAGAGTCTTCCGAGGATGAGGTTAAGAAGTCAGAGGAAATCTCTGATCTCAAGGCATCAATTACATCAGCCTTTAGCGAAATTCTAGAGGTAGTTAAGGCACAAGCTGTCGAAATTGCCGAGCTAAAGAAGTCAGTCGGACAGACATCAGCCATGATCGCTGATGCTGAAAACGGCTTTAACAATCTTGGAAAGCGAATTGACGCTGTAGAAGCAGATACCGCTTTCCGTAAGTCTGGCGATCTCGGAGAGATCGTACAGGAACCAGCAATGGTTGAAAAATCAGTATGGGGCGGAAGTTTCCTCAAAACATCTGACATACTAAAATAGTAAAAAACAAAAATTCATGGAGGTGAAAATAATGTCGGAAGAAATTCAAAAAAACAATCCAGGTGCTACCTACCCTAACGCAGAGGGTGGTTTCGCAGCTGGTGGTATTGGTGGTGTCACTGATCCTGGTTTTGCTTATGTTGGGAACACAGCAGATGCAAACTTCGGTCTAACCACAGGTCCTAACGCAGTTAACCCATCATTTACCGAAAATCCAAACTATCCAGGTGCTGGTATCCTACGTCCTGAACAAGCTCGCCGCTTTATCGACTACGTTTGGGATGCAACTACACTTGCTAACGACGGACGCAAAGTAACAATGCGAGCAAACACAATGGAACTTGAAAAGGTTAACGTTGGAGAGCGTGTTGTACGTGCAGCCAACCAGGGTGATGCATCATTCACCAACGCTGGAGCGACATTCTCAAAGGTGGAGCTTACTACTAAGAAGCTACGTCTTGACTGGGAAGTTTCAGCAGAGGCTCTGGAGGACAACATCGAAGGTGCTGCCCTTGAGGACCACCTAGTACGTCTTATGACCACTGCTTTTGGTAACGACATCGAAGATCTCGCTATCAATGGTGCAGCTGGTTCAGCAGACGCATTCCTAGGCATCATGCCTGGATTCATCAACACCGTACAGAACGACGGCTACGCTCACGAAGCTGTTGTTTCTGCTGGTGCAGACTGGACCACAGATGACATGCAAAAGCTAATCCTAGCTCTACCACGTCGTTACCGTGCTCTTCAGAGTGGACTTAAGTTCTACGCAGGAACCGATACCTTTGCAAACATTGTAAAGAACAACGGTACTGTGTTCGACTCAATTGGTTCAACTGAGGCTGCTCGTGGTTCATACCTAGGCGGAATCGACCAGACCGTTGGAGGAGCACGTCAGACTCGTGTTCTTGGTGTGCCTGTTCTAGAAGTTCCTTACTACCCTGCAGACTATGTAGATATTACATTCCCTGCAAACCGTATCTGGGGCTTCCAGCGTGACATCACTGTCAACCGTTTCTACGTTCCTAAGAAGGACACAGTGGAGTACACTGTATTCGTTCGTTTCGGAATCAACTGGGAAGAGCAAGACGCTGTTGCATTCGCAACTAAGGCTGTCTCTTAATAGGTAGATAACACCCATCGAGGGGGTAGGGCTAAATACCCTGCCCCCTCTTTTTAAATTTAATGCTATAATTAATAGGACAAGGAGGAATCATGTCAGAAATTATCAATGATTCAAATGATGAGGTTCTTGCAGTAGAAGAAACTGTTGAGACTCTTGCTGAAGCCACAGAGGAAGCAGTTGTAGAAACTACAGAAGAAGCTGCTCCTGTCGTTGAAGCACCCAAGGCTGAAAAGCCAAAGAAGGAAAAGGTTGAGAAGTCCAATAACGAGACTGTAGCCCTTTTCGCAGAAAGAAACATTAGCTGGTCTGGTGTAGGTGAGCTTAAGGCTGGATACAACATCGTATCTAAGGAAGACGCTGACAAGTGGCTATCAGGATCTCTAAAGATCCGTCTAGCAACACCAGAAGAGATTGCTGCAAAGGCGGCAAAGTAACAGATGGAAATTCTTAGAGTCCCACCATATCCAATCGTAACAACCTGGGATGTGCCAGATGCGAATCAGGCATACCTAATTTATGTTGAGGATGTGGTGGACCACTCTATTGAAACAGAGTCCGTCACCTCTGATGCAAATGCTAAAGTAACATACACACTTCCACGCTCAAAGGTACAGTTTGATCGTGATTTTCTTTTTAGGGTACATGAGACAGACATAAATGGTGAAATTGTCGTAGACTCTAACCTAACAGTTTATAGACCATACGTAGATCCAAACACTCTTGCTACAAACGCAACAGAGCTAGAAGACTACAAGCACTGGGAAATTATTGCTCGATCAATTATGGATGCATATATTGGCAATGATTCTGCAACAGGTGAGGGATTCTATAATCACAAGCTTATTATTCAGGGCATCGGAGAAGGAACAGACTACTTCCCTGTATGGCATAACCCTAAGCGTATCCTGAAGGTATACGAAAATAATGTCTTGGTATTTAATGGAGAAGACCGTGCATTGTCTGTCGTATCATCACAGCCATCAATGCCAGAGGGGTATAACTTATACGAAACATCAGCAAGCAATGATTTTGCTGTTGGAGATATGGTAACATTTACAGGCTTTATCCCAGAAGAGTACAATGGAACTTTTAAGGTCGATGAAGTTTGGTCAGGAACAACATTCAGAGTAAAGAAGGACTTCTCGGACAACACCGTTACACAGTACGGAACAGTTCAAAGACTTTGGAACACCAACTTTGCAATTGCAGCAAATAACTCAGCAATCATTAAGGTTATTGACGGAGTATTCAATAGATTCGAAAGCTCTCCATCAAGACTGCCACTAGCTTCTGGAGACCTAAACTATTACGGTCGCTCTGGAACATCTTTCCCAAGAGGGGTAGACTACACCTTCATCCTTGATGTCGGATACAAGGCAGTTCCACCAGACGTAGAGAAGGCAGCAATCATGCTTATCAACGATCTAAAGTGTGGAAACAATGAATACTGGAAGCGTTTTGTTACACAGTACAATACAGATCAGTTCAGCATTAAGTATGCACCAGAATTTTTGAAGGGTACTGGAAACCTCATTGTCGATAAGATTCTAGACGGATATAAGGGTAATGTAATTAAACCAGGGGTGATCTAATGCCTGGTTGCGAATCATCAATTGACTTTATTTTTCCACTAGCAGTAGATATCTACTATCCTATTGTTACGACTGGTGGATATGGAGATGTTAAGCGTCAATGGGTATTCGATAGAACAGTCTCTTGCTTCTTCACAAGCCCATCTAGCAAGACAAAAGAGGACATTCTTCCAGAAGCAAAGATTGTAGTAGATACATCAATCGTTGGAAGAGTCAGGTCAGACCTTACACAGTCTTCACGAGGAACTCCTAACTCAATCACAAACATTCTTCTCACAAACATCAAAGATAGAAATGGAAACATTATCTATAATGAATCGTCTGGTCCAAGAGTCGGTCTTGCTACAGTATTTGAAGTAGCCACCTTTACTCCAGTTGTTGGTCCTCTTGGATCAATCGAGTACTACAAGGTTGTATTAAGACGCTCAGAGAACCAGGCGGTAGATGTATGATAACTACCAAATTTAACGATGCTCAATTCTTTAAAGATATGAGCAATCTAGTTCAATATGCTGAAGGATACCTAGATGGTGTTCAGTCTGGCAAACCTGGGATGCTAAAAAAGATGGGCATCACAATGAAGGAACTACTAGAAGAGTATGTAGACGCAAATGCGAGGGTAGACCCACAAAGCCTACATCACGTATACGAATGGTATAGAACAGGTAGCCCAGAAGCTAGACTTTTTAACATTACAGCCACAGTATATGCTGGTGGTCTAACCATGAAGTCAACATTTAGTCAGTCTAGAAGTGTCGCAAATGGAGCCACAGAGCCATTCTACAATAAGGCATCAATTATGGAAGCTGGTATTCCTATCACAATTAAGCCAGTCAGGTCAAATGTCCTTGTCTTTGATGACAATGGAAAGACAATCTTCTCAAGGGGTCCAATTACTATTGATAACCCTGGTGGAGAAGATGCTCAGGGATCGTTTGCAAATATTGTAAATACTTTCTTCACAAGATACTTATCACAATCATATCTACTAAAAAGTGGATTCTCAGAATATCTAACAAATCCAATAGACTTTAAGAAAAATTTTGCAAGAGGAAAATCTGGCGGTAGAGCACTAGGCAAACAAATAGGGTATAATTGGATAGTGAAAGCAGGTGACAAACTATAATGACTAGAACATCAATTCTTAACACTCCAGCACTATGGGTAAACAACTATCTTCAAGAGAAGCTGGTAAACCTTGGCTTTGAGTCAGTTCCATTCTTCCCAACTACTCCATCTACGATCAATGATCTCACAGAGTATTTTCCAGAAGGTGGAATTATGTGTACCTACGATAGACTCATAAGACTTCGCAAGTCACCATTTCCACACATCAAGTGTGAACAACTCTTGTACTACTTTTATGCTACAGCAGAAAACTCAATTCCAAACATGGTTCGTGTTACAGAGCAAACTCTAAGACTGCTAGACCGTGAAGACGAGTCTGCAGAAGAGATTAATGCTTGGCAAGTTGGAAAGACTATCGAGGTCGAGGGAGAAACACTTGAACCAAACTTCCGATTCCATAACTTTAGAGTATTCCAACTTCAGGAATCAAGAGATATCATCAACTTTGCTACAGCAAAGACCTACGGTGGTAACAAGTTGATCATTGAATTCGATTACCACATGATCGAAAACCCAAACGCATAAAACGTATGCTATACTAGTAACGAGGAAACATCGCCCCTCTATTCTATTAAGGAAAAAGAGGTGACTAAATATGGCATATACACGTGGAGATTCCGCACAGATTATCGTCGGTGCTGCTGCATTCTTCGTTAGTGACGACGCAACAATTGATGCTCCTGATTTCGCATCAGGCACTGACTACAAGGACACAGCACAAGACGCTACTGGATGGACAAACGTAGGTTATACCAGCAACGGTCTAGAGCTAACATTCGAACCTGACTTCGGTGAGGTAAAGGTTGACCAGCTACTAGACGTTGCAAAGCTCTTCAAGCAAGGCATGAAGGTTAGCATGAAAACAGCATTCGCTGAAGCTACACTTGAGAACCTTCTCATTGCAATTGCTCAGAACCCAGCCGATCTAGTTGACCACAGCGAAGGTGTTACACCTGCAGTTGTTGGATCAGAGATCGAAATGAAGTCTGGTGAACTTGGAGAATACCCTCTGGAACGCAAGATTATCGCAATCGGTGCATCAGAAGAGGCAGGTTCATTAGTATCAGGAGCTACAGCCGCACAGCGTGTTTACACTGCTTACCGTGCTCTTTCAATTGAAAGTGTTACAGTATCAGCTAAACGTGACGAGGCTACCATGTTCGAAGTCAACTTCCGTCTACTACCAGATGAAAATGGAGTTTACGGAAAAATTGTTGACCGTACATATTAAACAACTAAATAAGATCTCTCCCCTGGCTTCGGCTAGGGGAGTTTTCTTTTTGCGGTATAATTAAAGAATGCCAACAGAAATATATAAATCAGGAAATGTCTATACAATAGAAGGTAAATGTATATACATAACACCACTAAAGATAAAATACATGAAACAGTTCATGGAAGAGTTTGCCAAAATAAAGCAGACAAGGAATGATTCCGAATCAATGGAGGTCCTTGCTCGATGCTGCTCAGTCGCTATGCAACAATACTATCCAGAGCTAGCGTCAGTTGATGCAGTAGAAGATAGCTTTGACTTAGAGTCAATTTATAGAATAATTGATTTAGGAGCTGGAATAACATTAAAGAAAGACACCAACACAGACAATAGTCCAGTAGAGGTTAAAGACTCAAAAGACAAAAGCTCATGGGAAGATCTAGACTTAGCAAAGCTAGAGTCAGAGGCATTTTTATTGGGTATTTGGAAAGACTACGAAGACTTAGAGTCATCTCTATGTATGCAAGAGCTGTCATCGATCCTGGAAGCAAAAAGAGAATCTGAGTATGAGGAAAGAAAGTTTCTTGCAGCAATTCAGGGTGTTGACCTAGACAAGGAATCTGGAAAATCAAATGCAGGAAAAGACCCTTGGGAAGAAATGAAGGCACGTGTTGCTGCTAAGGTAAGCGGTGTCGAAAATAAGGGTGGCAACGACATCACATCATTTGTCGGAGTGAAGGCAAGACAAAAGGGATTCGGTATCGGTATGGGTCTCGCCTATGAGAAGATGACTTCATAACAATACGTCTTGTGATATAATAAATATAGTCAAAACAAGGAGGAACCAATTGGCTACAACAATTAATGAACCAAAAGACATCATGCTACTTGATGGAACCAAGATTGTGGCACGTCCACTAAAAATCTCACTACTCAAAGAATTTATGAAGACATTCGACGGTATTGCAGATGTTGCTGAGGACAATGAAAAATCCTTAGACGTACTTCTAAAGTGTGTAGCAATTGCACTTAAGCAGTATGCTCCAGAAACTGAAGGAAAGGATCTTGAAGAGATTCTTGACTTGCCTACTGTCTACGCAATCGTAGAAGAGGCATCAGGCATCAAGCTAGGCGACAGCCTACTTAGAGCCTAAAAATAAAAGAGGTGTAAATGAATGGCTGATATCCAATCCAACATTAGTGTTAATATAGACACTAGTAGTGCTTTAGCAAGCCTGAAAGCACTACAGGGGCAGATATCAGCCTTCAACCAACAAATGTCAAAATCTGGTGCTCTAGCAGCATCAGAAATGTCCAAGCTACAAAATAGCTTGATGAACTCACTAAACCGTTCTGGTCAATTTGATGCACGTCTAAAGACAATTAAGAGCACCACAGAATCATTTACGGAATCGCTAGAAAAGAATAAGCTCTCCATGGGGCAGTACTTTAAGTACGCAGGAGCAGCAACAAAAGACTTTGGAAGACTCTTTAAGGGAGAATTCGACACAATCGAGAAGGTAGCACGTGAGCGTGTAAAGGACCTTCAGACTCAATACATTAAGCTTGGTAGAGATACCAATGGTGCAATGAGGTCAATCTCAATTAGACCACTTGTATTAGACCTAGAGAATGCAGCAACAAAGACACAGATCGCTGCACAAAAACAACAACTTCTGAATCAGCTTCTTAAGCAAGGTTCAACAAACATGCTTAACTGGGGTAAGAATACTCAGTGGGCTGGTCGTCAGCTTATGGTTGGTTTTACAGTACCACTAACTATGCTTGGACAGGTTGCAGCAAAGACATTCATGGAAATGGAAGAGTCTGTAATTAAGTTCCAACGTGTTTATGGAGACTTCTCTACAACTACAGCACAGACAAAGGCTATGACTACAGAGATTACTAATCTCGCAAAGGCATACACCAAATACGGTGTATCAGTAGCAGACACAATGTCAATGGCTGCAGATGCAGCTGCTATGGGTAAGATGGGTGCAGAGCTTACAGCACAGGTTCAGTCTGCAACAGAGCTTGCAGTTCTAGGTGGCATTGACCAGAAGCAAGCACTAGAGACAACAATCTCTCTAACAAATGCATTCGGAATCGCAGCTGACGAACTTACTGGAAAGATCAACTTCCTGAACGTTGTAGAAAACCAGACCGTAACATCCATTGAAGACCTAACAGAAGCAATTCCAAAGGCAGCTCCTGTCATTAAGCAGCTTGGCGGTGGAGTAGAGGATCTAGCATTCTTCCTTACAGCAATGAAGGAAGGTGGAATTAACGCATCAGAAGGTGCTAACGCACTTAAGTCTGGTATTGCATCTATCATTAACCCAACCAAGAAAGCCTCAGATATGCTTAATGGTTTTGGTGTTAACATCAAGGGTATCGTAGACGCAAACAAGGGCGACGTAAAGGGAATGATCATGGGTGTTGCAGAAGCACTAAATGGTCTAGACCCACTAAAGAGAGCACAGGCTATCGAACAACTATTCGGTAAATTCCAGTTCGCTCGTATCTCAACCTTGTTCCAAAACATTACAGATGTCAATTCACAGGCTTCTAAAGTATCTGCACTTGCTGCACAGGGACCAGAGGCATCTGCAATCCTTGCTCAACGAGAGTTGAAGAAAATTGAAGAATCTCCAATGTTCAAGTTCAAGAAAGCATTGGAAGACCTAAAGACAGAGCTTATTCCACTTGGAGAGCAGTTCCTAAAGATGGTGACTCCAATTGCTGAATTTGTAAAACAAGGTCTAGAAGGATTTA
>JACCDQ010179838.1_pt1 | contig 17043 bp, 12 predicted proteins | sample 7446031 | NCBI WGS metagenome assembly JACCDQ01 (sample SAMN15323442, study PRJNA562643) | freshwater metagenome | isolation source: river surface water | place: USA:Blue River Watershed | collected 2017-08-17
AACCGCTCCTAAGGCACAAAAGGTAAGTCTCTGGACCCGTTTCCGCTACTCCTTCGACAACTCGATCGCCCGCGGTGGCGCGTTCGTCGCGTGGATGTTCGCGGCAATGGTCGTGTTCTCAATCCTCTTGGTTTTCGTCGCGCTAATCCTTAGAGGAATTCCAGCTCTCGCTGCAACCCTCGAGGTCAAGCCCGGCAACCTAAACTTCAATACTTTCTGGGCTTCGTTCGCCAAGCTCTTCGGAAAGGGCGGCGAGCCAACCTGGGCCGACCGCATCATCGAGGTGCTCTACTGGATGGTCACCATCACAGTTACCGCTAGCGTCACCGGTTACATTGTTGGAGTCATCGGTCGGGCATTCGAGAAGCTCCGCAAAGGCAAGAGCCCCGTTATTGCAAACAACCACACTCTAATTTTGGGTTGGTCGAACCGAGTGTTCCCAATCCTGAAAGAACTCGCTGTTGCCAACTCGAACGTGCGCAACGCGACTGTCGTTGTGTTCTCGAATCAGACCCGCGACTTCATGCAGGACGAGATCGAAGCTCGCGCAGAGGGCTTGGGCAAGCTAAAGGTTGTCACCCGTACCGGTGACCCAACCAACCCGATCGACCTCAAGAGAGTAAACCTCTCGAACGCCAAGTCGGTAATCATCTTGGACGCCGACGAAACCGGTGACGCCACCGTTGTGTCCACCGTCCTAGCCGTCAAGGCAGTCAACGCAAACCCGAACCTGCGAATCATCGCAGAGCTCGACGACGCCAACACCGCAGAGGCTTTAGAGACTGCAACCGACGGCCAGGTTATTTCGGTCCGTTCGCACGACGTCATCGCTCGTGTAACCGCGCAGGCTTCGCGCCAGCCGGGTCTAGCCGCGGTGACCCTCGATCTCCTCGACTTCGACGGAGACGAAATCTACTTCCAGAATGTTCCGGCGCTCGCAGGCAAGACATACCGCGATGCACTGCTTTCGTTCAACACCGCATCGGTGATCGGTTTGGTTAGCGATAAGGGTGTTGTTTCGGTTAACCCGAAGCACACCACCAAACTGACCGCTGGCAGCAAGGTGATCGCGATCGCCCAGGATGACGACAAGGTCATCTACTCGGGTGTTTCGACTCAGAAGGCACCAAAGGACTACAAGGCTGGAGCGCCAATCAAGCGCAAGGCAGAGCACCTGCTATTCATTGGTTGGTCTTCGATGGGTCGTTCGGTTCTAACCGAACTAGCCGCTTTCCTTCCTAAGGGTTCGACCGTCCACATCGTTGCCCAGAACCGTTACGTTGACGCTGCCGAACTGGCTAGCCTCAACTTCGGCACCGGCATCAAGGTCACTCACGCTGCTGTTTCGGGCGACATCGACGACCTAATCGCCGCTGCATCAGCCAAGAAGTATGACGAAGTTATCGTCCTCGGCTACCGCAACGCGATCAGCGAGGCCGAAGCAGATGCGCAGACCATGTTGACCATGCTTCAGATGAACCAACTGTTTGAGGCCGAAGGCAACGGTGTTGAACCAACCCGTCTGGTTGCCGAGATCCTCGACTCGCGCAAGGCTGAGCTCGCTCGCGTTGCAGCGGTCGATGACCTGGTCGTAAGCGACAACCTAGCCGCGCTGCTCATCTCGCAGGTGAGCGAAAACCCAGCGCTCGCACCGGTATTTGAAGACCTCTTCGACGCGCAGGGCGCAGCACTCAACGTCAAGCCGATCGAGCACTACGTTCCGGTTGGCAAGTCGGTTGCTTACGCCGAGCTCGTAGCCATTGCAGCCGCTCACGGTGAGTCTGCTATCGGCTACCGAGTCGCCGCAGGCGCGTCCGATGACGCCGCAACTGGTGTTCGCCTCAACCCTGCAAAGAACGAAGAGTTCAAGCCAGCCAAGGGCGACGGTCTAATCGTCATTGGAACCGTTGAGTAAAGAAGAACTAACCCTGACTGCGGCCAGCATCCGAGAGGAGCTGGCCGCAGTTTCTTCTGCCGAGGACGCCCGGTTCCTTGCTGGGTACTTCAAGACCGGTCCCGGCGGCTATGGCGAAGGCGACATCTTTATTGGTGTTCGCGTCCCCGTTTCGCGTACTATCGCCAAGCGTTACCGGTCGCTACCGCTGGAGCAGATTGACGAGCTACTCGAATCACCGATTCACGAGCACCGGCTTTGCGCTTTACATATTTTGGTGATGCAGTTCGAGAAGGCCAAAACCAAGCGCCACCGTGAGGAGCTCTTCGACTTTTACATGGACGCCGCGCTCCGGGGCAGGATCAATAACTGGGACCTAGTCGATACCTCAGCGCCGACACTGGGCAAGTGGCTCGTCGAACACCCGCAAGAAACCCTGATTCTCAATCTGGCTAGAAGCCCGAAGCTCTGGGAGCGACGCATCGCAATCATGTTTACATTCGCCCATATCCGAGCGTTGGAATTTGGAGTCCCACAGCATATTGCAACGATCCTCCTGGGCGACAAACACGACCTAATTCATAAGGCCGTAGGTTGGATGCTCCGCGAGATTGGGAACCGAGATGGCAAGGTTTTGCGGGATTTCTTAGACCTCCACCACACCAAAATGCCTAGAACAATGTTGCGTTACGCGATTGAGAAGTTTGACCCCACGGAACGCGCCCATTGGCTAGGCAAATAGCGGCAAAACGCGAATTTGTGTATTCAGGGGATTTCCCCTGAACAACGGTTTAGATGTCGGTTGCTCTCGGTAACTTTGAAGAGTAATCGCGCGGTGTAGCTACGCGCGCGATCCCAATAAAAACAAGAAAAGGAACCCCTTTGTCTATTTCAAAGAAGTTTGCGGCCATCGTTTCGGCCGCCGCGGTGGTTGCGTCAGGTTTTGTTGCTGCGGCTCCCGCATCGGCAGAAACCACACCTGCAGCACTCACTCGCCTCGCCGCACCAATCGTGGAGCGCAAGATTGATGAGGTTACCAAGCAGGTCCAGTACCGCGCTGGTGAAATGATCCAGCTCAGCTGGGGTGGCAGCTTCAACATGGCAGCTCTCGCAGCTAACATCCAGGCTGGCGACAAGATGGTCATCGATCCAGGCGTCAACGTGATCACCGGAACCGCTCCTACGAACCCACGTAACAACGTCAACCTCAGCTACAACATGGGACAGACCATGGGTAACTCGAGCACTCTGGAAACCACGTTCACTGACGTGCCAACCTCGATCTATGCAAACATCAACTACAACGCAACTGCCGTGACCGACGTCACTCTAACCATCAACCCAACTTTCACCGTTGACGGTTACACGTTCGTCGAAGCTGACTTCAACAACTTCAGCTCGAATGCTTCGACCGGCTACTTCATGACTGGTTCGCGCAACAACGCACCGATCGTGGGTCGCGAAATTGACGACCGCATCATCTTCGACGTTTCCGATGCCTGTGTTGACCTAACCGGTCTTGTTGAGGGTGACGTTCTCGAAGCTTCCTACGATCTGAGCGACGGAACAAACCAGGTTGGCGTCAAAAACCCAATGTGGTCGGTTCGCAACGAACAGGGCATGAGCCAAGGCGCCTGGGGTGAAGAGGTAACCTACACGCTTCCTGCAGTTCAGGACGGCTACCGAGTAGTTTTCGGTGGCATGCTCTACGTTAGCCCGGTAGAAGAGGGTAAGACTTATACCTTCAACGGTGTCAAGGTTGTCAAGCAGGGAACCACCACCAACTTGCTCACCCACTGCAAGGAGACCAAGGCAACTGGCGTTCTAACTGTGACCGGTAGCACCGTTACCGGTACGCTAACCACCACCGCAGATACCTCGGGCGGAATGATGGGTGGCGGATTCGACATCTACGCATGTGCGCTTTACGCAGTAGCAGACACCAACTTCGCTACCGTTGTGAAGAGCGGCTCGGCTTCTCGATTCGGCATGGGTGGTCCAGTTGCGAACCCAACCTGCAACATCGGCAACGTTCCTGCAGGTACATACAAGATGGGTATCCGTGGAATCTCGTACAACGGTATTGCCAGCGAGAAGATCCTAGATGGCACCGTAACTGTTACCGGTTCGGTTACCCCTCCTCCTGCAAAGAAGGCCCCGAAGCTTCCAACCGTTGCAACCAAGGTGAAGGCAGGCAAGACCCTGACCATCGCACTGCACGCAACCAAGGGAACCTCGAAGACCGCCGCTAACGCAGACGGCCTAGTAACCAAGGTTGCTCTAACCGCTGCTTCGAAGGGCTACTGCTCGCTGACCCCAGTGATCAAGTCCAAGAAGATCACCGGCTACACCGTCAAGGGTCTGAAGGTTCACGCTGCAAAGTGTGCTGTCACCCTGACCGTAACCGGAAACGCCAGCTTCAACTCGGTAACCAAGACCTTCAAGGTTGCAGTTACCAAGTAGTTCAAAGCAAAAGAATTGCCCCTCGGGAAACCGGGGGGCATTTCTTTTTTGGTTAGTTGATGGTGACTACGACTGGCACGTGGTCGCTTGGGCCTTCGCCCTTTCGTTCGTCGCGAACAATTTCAGCGCTCTCGACTCTCTCGGCAAATTCTTCTGAGCCGAGAATAAAGTCGATTCGCATTCCTTCGTTTCTCGGGAAACGCAGTTGCTGGTAGTCCCAGTAGGTGTAGCCGGTAGGGATTCGCTCGCGCACTACATCGCGCAGGCCGATCTGCTCGAAAGCCTCAAACGCCTGACGCTCGGGAGCCGATACGTGGGTGGCGCCGGCGAAGTCGTCGATGTTCCACACGTCGGTGTCTAGCGGGGCAATGTTGAAGTCGCCCATAAGTGCGAGGGCTTGGTCTGGGTCGTACTCGAGCCACTGCGCTGTGTTTGCTGCCAAGCGGTCCAGCCACTCTAGTTTGTAGGTGTAGTGCGGGTCGTCTAGGGTGCGGCCATTCGGTACGTAGAGGCTCCAGAGCCGAACGCCGTCGAATGTTGCCCCGAGCGCGCGGGCTTCGAGGACATCTTTGAACTCGGGCATGTCGGTGAAGCCGATTTCGACGTCTTCGGCCTCGATTTTGCTGGCAAAGGCTACGCCGTTCCACTGGTTGAGCCCGTGCATCGTTACTTTGTAGCCGATTGACTCGAACGCTTCGTAGGGGAATTGGTCGGGCTTGCACTTGATCTCCTGCATCGCAAGCACGTCGAGGTCGGCGCGCTGCAGGTAGTCGGTGACTCTGCCTACGCGAGTCCTGATCGAGTTAACGTTCCAAGTTGCAATCTTCATCTGTTCAAGGTTATCGGCACGGCTCGCTTAAACTTGAGCCATGACTTTCACTTCTGCAGCAAAGCCGCGCCTGGTCGAACTAATCAAGGAGCTAGCCGTTGTTCACGGCAAGGTGACCCTTTCGAGCGGCATTGAGGCCGACTACTACGTTGACCTTCGTCGCGCGACTCTGCACCACGAGGCTGCCCCACTGATTGGGCAGGTCATGCTCGATCTTCTGGACGACGCCGGAGTTACCGACTTTGTCGCAATCGGTGGTCTCACGATGGGCGCGGACCCGGTTGCTACCGCTGTGCTTCACCAGTCCAACGCTCGCGGACGCGCTATCGACGCGTTCGTGGTTCGCAAGGCTCCCAAGGGCCACGGCATGGGTCGCCAGGTGGAAGGCCCGGACGTCGCCGGCAAGAAGGTCGTCGTTGTCGAAGACACCTCGACCACTGGCGGCTCGCCTCTCACCGCTGCCGAAGCTCTCGAGCGCGCGGGCGCGATTATCGTTGCCGTTGCCACGGTTGTTGACCGTGACACCGGTGCCCAGAAGGTCATTGAGGACGCCGGTTACCGCTACCTCACCGCGGTGACCTTGGATGACCTCGGCCTTCGCTAAATGCGCAACTTCCTTCTCTCGCAGGTAGCGAACTTTTCGGCAAGCATTGCCGGTTCGATTACCTTCATCGCCCTACCCTGGTTGGCTTTTGAAATATCGAATTCATCAGCACTCTCGGCCATGACACTTGCCTTCACTTCGATCCCAGTAATTTTGCTTTCGCCGTTCATGGGCTCGCTTATCGACCGGTTTGGCCGTCGCCGACTCGCTTATCTTTCTGAGATTGCCAGCGGTGTCTCTGTTGTCTTGGTCCCCCTTTTCCATCAGTTCTGGGAAATGAGCCTGGTAACCCTCATCGTCCTTTCGACAATCAAGATGTTCTTCGCCCCCACCGGTCAAACCGCACGCAAGTCGCTTGTGCCCGATGTTGCTGAGAGCGCGAAGCTGACTCTAGACCGCGCCAATTCGGTGCACGAGAGTGTGTTTGCAGCAGGATTTGCGGTTGGCCCAGCCCTAGCTTCACTCCTGATTGCCAGCATCGATGTTTATGCAGCTTTTTGGGCAGCCGGCTTCACGGCAATCATCTCCTCGCTTGCCGCCTGGTTGATCCGAGTTAGCGAGCGACAGGAACACGACCCTAACGAAGAGCGGGGTAACGCCTTTGTCTTTGCGATCCAGGGAATCAAGACTCTTTGGCGCATCAAGGTCCTCGGCCTAGTGTTCCTCGCCTTCCTGCTACTTTCGATCGTTTACATCCCGACAGAGATGGTTGTGCTGCCTCGTTACTTCAACGAAATAGAGGACCCTCAGGGTCTAGGCATCTTGATTACCACGATGGCCGGTATGAGCATGGTCACGACTCTGGCCTTCGAGTGGCTGCAGCGAGTCATTGGGTACGCCAACATCCTGCGAATCGCGATCATCGGTGTCGCGGTTGCAATGATTCCGATGTCTTTCTTGCCTCCGCAGTGGGCGATGCTGGCCTGCGGTGCCGTTCTCGGCGCGGTTTGGGGTCCGGTCTCTCCGCTTCTGAATACCGTTATCCAAAAATTGGTTGCGGCAAACCTGCGCGGACGCGTATTCGCCCTCGAGATGATGCTTTGGAACATGGCTCCGCTGACTTCGTTTATCTTTGTCGGTCTGGCTCTGGATTCTTTCGGCGTTCAGCCCGTTTACATGGGCATCGCCGCGCTCATGTTGACCGGCGCCATCTTTATTGCGACGGCAAAGCGACTCAAAGAACTTCGAGCCATCCAGGACTAGCTACATAACAAAACCATAAAGGTCTTGTGAAACCGCTTCCTGAAACCGCTTTCTCGGGTAACTTGGGAATCAAACGAGCAAAACGCTCGTCGCAACCCTGTTGTTAGGAACCCTCATGAAGTTCTCGTTGAAGCGCATCACCGCACTGCTAGGCACCATCGCCCTAGGATTCGGATCCCTCACCATGGTGAGCGGCTCTGCCCAGGCCGCCCCATACAGCGGCGCATTCATCACGCTGGTTAGCCCAGTGCTAGACGCATCCAACACCTCGGAAGCTGCTAAGAACCAGCAGATGGCCGATGGCTGGGTTAGCAACGGCTGGTTCGGCTCAGGCCTCAAGTACCAGCGCGCATTCGCACCGGTTGGTTCGACCCTAACTTTCGTTTACAACGTAAAGGATGCAAACGGCAACCCGCTAGCCGGCCAGACCGTCACCCTTCGTGTAAACAAGCAGTACTCCGAGTCCCAGGCAGCCATTCGCATCGATGGTCAGATGGCAAAGCCAGGCACCTCGACCGCCGACGGTCTTCGTGTTTCGCGCGTGACCGACAGCTTCGGTAACGTCTCGTTCACCATGCAGAACCTAGACGCCGAGGGCACCGCAGAGCAGAAGCCTGCAGCCTGGACCGACGCTCCGATCATTGCAGAAGACGGTTTGGACGACATCCACGTACAGGTTTTGCCACAGATCGTTGGCGAGAAGGAAGACCACTCGGTCATCACCGAGGTTCACTTCTACAACAACCCAACTCCTGAGGTTCAGCCAATCACCGCACCAACCATCCGCTTGGCTACCCCTCAGCTCTCGGACACCAACTCGATTCGCCGCAGCGACCTCGAGACCCTGTTCAGCGTTGACAACTCTTGGTACCCAGCAGGTATCAACGTGCGTCAGGCTTACCTGCCAACCGGTAGCGCACACATCCTGACCTACCGCGTCACCGACGACAACGGCCAGCCACTGCGCAACACCGAGGTCAAGCTGCACGTCAACAAGGCACGTTCGGGCTCGAACGCCAAGGTAACCGATGGCACCACCCCAACCGACCCAACCAAGAACAACTCGCCAGACAACGGTGACTTGGACCAGGCACTCTGGGTAGGCACCACCGACGCATTCGGTACCGTTGTGTTCAACTTCAAGAACACCGACACCGTTGGTGGCCCAACCCCAGCAACCAAGACCGCTCCGGTCCCAACCACCGGACGCGTCTTCAGCCAGCTGTGGCCTGAGGTTACCGCTGGTGCCGACAAGGCAGACATGACCGAGTTCCACTTCTTCGGAACTTACAAAGCGCCTGTTCGCTCGGTTGCCGCTAGCATCTCGGGTACCGCAAAGGTCGGCAAGATCCTCACCGCCCGCAATGGCACCTGGACCGGAACCGCACCAATCGCTTACACCTACAAGTGGTACCGTTGCACCCTGATCGGCAAGGCAGTTGCGGTTACCGCACCTACCTCGGCTAACAAGTGCACTGTCATCGCCGGTGCGACTAAGTCGACCTACAAGTTGGTAGCCGCCGACAAGGGCAAGTACGTCCGCGTCTTGGTAACTGCCAAGAACCCTGTGGGCACCGCTTACTCGCTAAGCAAGACCACCGTCACCAAGATTGGCTAGCACTCCTTGCTAGCCAGTCGACTGCGCAAGCTTCTCGCTCTGGGTGTTGCTGCTGCCTTCATACTCTCCGGTCAAACGGCGAGTTCGGCAGCAGCCCCCAGGGTGCTGAGCGCCCCTGTGATCAGCAGCTACGCGACAGTCGGCACAACAGTAAAACTCACCTACGCAAAGTTCAGTGCGAAGACGACCAAACTCACTAACGAGTGGTTGCACAACGGCAAGGTAATCGCTGGCGCCAAATCTGCGACATACAAACTAACCACCAAGCACGCCTCGGGCACACTTCAGGCCCGCCAAATCGCTGTCGTTGCCGGCAAGACACTTGTCGCTAGCTCAAATAAGGTGACGATTGGTAAGTTGCTGGTAACCGGCACCGTAACCACATCCTTCACCGACGACACCCAGAAAACTCTCAAGGCGAATCTCCCGGTGATTCTCCCTGCTCCGGCAGCAGTGAAGTACCAATGGCTGCGAAACGGGTTCGACATTGTCAACGAGAACCTAGCTACCCACGCGATCGCGTCTTCCGATAGTGGTGCCTTAATCAGCGTCAAGGTAACCATCACTGGCGCTAAGGGATACGCGGCAAGAGAGTTCACCTCTGCTGACCGACGGATGCCGGATGTCTCGAGAACTTACGAGTTGCTTTGGTCAGACGAGTTCAACGGCGAAGCCGGCGCTTTGCCAGACCCGACGGTTTGGGCTCCCGAGAACGGCGACGGTGTAGCCTTCGGCAACCGTGGCTGGGGAAACAAGGAACGCCAGTGGTACAAAGAGGAACTCTCAACCATGACGGGCTCTGGCAGCCTATCGGTTAAGGCCACCACCACAGGTGCCGCCAACCAGACCTGCTACTACGGCCCATGCACCTGGTTCTCGAGCAAGTACGTCACCAAGGGCAAGGTCGGCTTCAAGTACGGACGCATCGAAGCTCGAATCAAGGGTGCTCCGGGCGCTGGCACCTGGGGTGCCTTTTGGAGCCTCGGTGCCGACATCGACACCAAGCTCTGGCCGTGGTGCGGTGAAATTGACTTCGTAGAACTCATTGGACGCGCTCCTAACGACGTCCTAGGCTACGCGCACGGCCCACTCTCTGGCGGTCCTGGCCGCGGTGCAACCACCTCGCTACCATCCTCTTGGGCCGACGACTACCACACCTATTCGGTTGACTGGCTGCCGGACCAGCTCGTTTACTACGTTGACGGCGAGGTTTACGGCGTCGTCGATAAGTACGACCGTGACTGGGCTTTCGACAAAGAGTTCTACCTGATCTTCAACCTCGCCATGGGCGGAAACCTCGGTGGAACCATAGATGCCAGCCTGACTGACACCGAGATGCTTATCGACTGGATCCGCGTTTCGAAGATCAACGGCATTGGCGAGGTTATCAATCACTAACTAGAGTGTCCGTATGGACATCAAGTTTGCCCCCGCTGGAGTCTTCCCTGACTCCCCAGAAAAGATCGCTCGCCGCGCAGCAAAGCGCTTAGTTCAAGTTGAGCGAGCAGCTACGTTATTCGAGCCGGGTAAGAGGTACACCGAAACCGAAGTTAACGTCGCGTTGATGTCACTGTTTGAAGACCACGTCTTTGCTCGTCGAATGTTGATCGAGCATCGAGTGTTACACCGCGCAGCCGATGGCTCGGAGTACTGGAAGTTGAGCGCGAAGGGCGATTAGCCCTTCACAGCTCCATCCATAACTCCCGAGACCAGGCGTCGTCCGACGAATACGAACAGCAGCAACAGCGGTGCGGTTGCCATAAAGGCACCACCGAGGTTGAGAGCGTAGTCGATTACATACGAAGCCTTTAGCTGCGATACGGCAACCTGAACGGTGAAATTCTGCGGCGACTGAAGCACCAGCGATGGCCAGAGGAAGTCGTTCCACGAAGCCAAGAAGCTGAATAGACCAAGCACGAAGCTGCTTTGGCGAATAATCGGCAGAACGATGCTCCAGTAGATGCGCATAACACCGGCACCGTCGATGCTGGCAGCCTCGAGAAGCTCGTTAGGTACCTGAGCATCGACAACCTGACGCATCCAGAACACACCAAATGCGGTGACTAGCGCTGGCACGATTAGCGCGTACAGAGAGTCCATCCAACCGGCTTGCGAGATCATCATGTAAAGCGGGATGATTCCGAGCTGGCTTGGCAGCATCATGGTTCCGATAACGAACAGAATCATGAATTTGCGGCCCTTGAAGTTCAGCTTCGCGAAAGCGAAGCCGGCAAGTGCGGAGAACAGAACCTGTGCAACAGCGACAACCAAACCGACGATTGTGGTGTTTAGCAGCGCTGCGTTGAACGGGATTACCGAGTACACGTTTGCGATAACCTCGAGGAAGCGAGGGCCAGGCACGAGTACCGGGGTTGGGTTCGAGATTGCCTCGGTACCCTGTGATGCCACTACGAACATCCAGTAGAACGGGAAGACCGAGAGGAACGCAACGATACCTAGGGTTAGGTAACCGCCGACGGAAACCTTTTGCCAGGTTGGGCGGCGACGCTTAAGAATTACCGAAGTCATTTCTTGTCCTCGCTAGCTACACGACGGGTCACGATGAAGTTGATTACCGAAATGATCAGAACGATCACGGTGATGGCGATACCGATTGCAGCACCGTAGCCCCACTTACCGTTGATGAAGGTCTGCTCGAATAGGAACATGGTCATGGTGCTCAGCTGACGCGAAGAGCCGCCATCCATGGTTCCCGAGAACACGAGTGGTTCTGCGAAGACCTGAAGACCACCGATGGTTCCAACGATCAGAACGAAGGTGATGGTGTTCTTGAGTCCAGGCAGAGTCACGTAAAGGAACTGCTTCCAGGCACCGGCGCCGTCAAGGGCAGCCGACTCGTAGAGCTCGTCTGGAATAGCCAACATGGCTGCTAAGAAGATGAGTGCGTTGTAACCGACCCAGCGCCAGGTGATCATGACGGCAACTGCTACGTGCGACGCAAACGAGTTCTCGACGAAGTCGATGCGCTCGATGCCGAAGAGTCCGAGGCCGGTGTTGATCAAACCGAAGTCGCGGCCGAACAGCTGACCGAAGATGATTGCTACCGCGATAACCGAGGTGATGTTCGGCACTAGAAGAATGGTGCGCCAGAAGGTCTTTGCCTTCAGGAAGCGGTTGCGCAGAATGGCTGCGAAGGCGATTGCCATGGCCATCTGCGGGAAGGTTGAAAGAGCCCAGATTTCGAAGGTGTTGTAGAGGGCGATCCAGAAGCGATCGTCCACCAGCAACTCTTGGAAGTTCTCTAGGCCGACGAAAGTCTGCTCTAGCGACAGCGGGTCGTAGGTGTAAAAGGCCAGCTGGGTTGTGTAAACAACCGGGTAGAGACCAAAGATGAGGAACATGATGACGAACGGGGCGATGAATACGTAGCCCCATTTGCCGTTCAGCGAAGCGATGCCGTTGTGGCCCTCGTCGTGCTTAGGTTTCTTCGATTTCCAAGGAGAGGGGGACGCCTTTGGGCGTCCCCCTGCCTTGGTTGCTACATCTGCCACGGTTACTTCGTGATCTTGTCGATGTCAGCTAGCGTCTGGATCATCGACTGCAGCGAAGTGTTCTTCTTTGCAGCCACACGTCCTAGACCCGCACCGATTGCCTGGTCGATGGCGCGCTGTAGCTTGCCCTCGAAGATCGGCTTTAGCTTCACGATGCCCGAGAGGTAGATCTTGCCTACCGGGGCGTTGTTGAAGAATGGGTCCTTGTAGTTGACGAGAGCTGGGTCGTTGTAGATCGACTTGGTCGATGGGAACAGACCGTAGGTCTTGAACACGGTGAGCTGCTGCTCAGGTGCTAGGTACCAGGTGATGAAGTCCCAAGCAGCCTGCTTGCGCTCCGGGGTCGACCAAGCTGGGATGGTTAGCTGGGTTCCACCCTGGTTTCCACCGCCACCAGGTAGCGAGGCGATGTCCCACTTACCCTTGGTGGTTGGTGCCTGACCCTTGATGTAGTCCATCATCCAAGCTGGAGCGAGGATGGTGGCGAAGCTTCCCTTGTTCATACCGACGTTCCAGTCCGAGGTGAACTGGCCGACGCGAGTACCAATACCTGCGTCGTTTGCCTTGATGGTTAGGTTCCAAGCCTTGGTGATGTTCGGGTTGAGCATCCAACCGGTGGTCCACATCGGCTTCTTGGTCTTAGGGTCAATCTTCTGCTTGCGAGTCTTAGGGTCGTAGACCGGAATCTTGCCCTGAACCTTGTAGACGAGCTTTCCGGCGTCGGTTCCGTTGTTCTGGTAGAACTTGTAGGTTCCCTGGTTCATGCTTGCTGCGTAGATGGTTCCTACGTTGTCGATGAAGGCGTAGCCCTTCTTCTTGTCAGCTGCCGAAACCTTGGTCATGTACTTCTTACCGACCTCGATGAACTTCTCCCAGGTTGGCCATAGAGCCGAAACCTTGGCGCGGTCGGTAGGTAGGCCAGCCTTCTTGAATAGGTCAACGCGGTAGGCAACTTCTAGGCCTCCAACGTCGGTTGGAATACCGATAACACTGTCGTTGTAACCAACGCCTTGCTCCCAGCGCCATGGAAGGTAGTTTGGCTTGATCTCGTTAGCGTTTAGACCGGCGGCTACGTTGCCCGAGCTTGCAACCAGGCTCTTGGCATTTGCGTTAGCGCTCGAGGTGTTCAGGGTGCGCATGTCGGTGAAGCAACCTGGGTATGCACGCCAGTAACCCGAGTACGAAACCTCAACGGCTGCGATGTCTGGTGGGTTACCGATGCGCTTGCTCTGCACGTATGCCGAGCAGGAAGCCTGAAGGTTGGTCATCGACGGGTCGAGGTCGGCCTTTTTTAGCGACAGAGTGATGTTTGGGTGGAGAACCTTGTATGCGCGAACCAGAGCTGGCTGGATTACGTCACCGAAGGTCCAAATGGTGAGTGTAAGAGGTGCGTCTGCGGCGCGAGCCGGGGTAGCAACCATGGTGCCGAGACCTACCGACGCTGCAAGTACTGCTGCGCCAATAGTGCGGCTGATCTTCTTCTTGGACATCTCTGCTCTCCTAGCGATGCTCTGATTGTTATCAAACTGTGGCTTACGGTGAAACCGATTTCACACACTCTTAGTAAACTAAGAAAGCGGTTTCACTGCAACCGCAAACCATGGTTTCAGCATCTTTGTTATCAAAGTGTGATTATCGAAAGTTGAGTTCTCATGAAGATGAAGCGCCTCATTGCCGTAACAGTGGCCGTTTTAATCGGTAGCGCTGGTATCGGATCCGTTCCCCAGCAGCCGGCACAGGCGTCTGGCACTGTGTTCAAGCGCCTCTGGAGTGAAGAATTCAACTCGAAGGTTCCGACCAAGCCAAACGGGCGCAACTGGGACTACGACCTAACCAACGGCTACGGCTGGGGAAACGGTGAAGAGCAGTACTACACCGACAGTGGCCGCAACATTCGCGTAATGGGCGGCAACCTAAACATCACCGCTCTGCGCCTTAGCGACATGGATCCAATTCTCGACAGCTGCTTCGCCTGCACCTACACCAGCGCTCGAATCAAGACCGCTGGCAAACTCGGCTTCCGCTACGGCCGCATGGTCGCTCGAATCAAGCTACCCGAAGGTGAGGGCACCTGGCCAGCCTTCTGGATGCTCGGCAACGACCTGCTGAAGGGCGGCACCTGGCCTGACGCTGGCGAGATCGACATCGTCGAAACCCGCGGATCGTCGCCATACGTAGTGCACGGAACCGTTCACGGGCCAAACTACTCGGGCGGTAATGGCGTTGGCTCTACCTTCTACGCTTTAGAGCCGCTATCCGCCAAGTACCACCTTTACTCGATCGACTGGACCCCGAACAAGATTGTGTGGTCGTTCGACAACAAGCCTTACTTCACGCTCACCCCGAGTGGCGTCCGCGGCAACCGTTGGGTTTTCAACCAGGAGTACTTCTTGATCTTGAACCTAGCCATGGGTGGAACGTTTGGTGGCGACACCAACCCGGCCGTCAAGTCAGCTCGCATGAGCGTGGACTGGATCCGTTACTACTCGATCAACGGTCTCGGCCGCGTTTACGTCAAGAAGTAACGATTAGATAAAGAAAGCGGTTTCTCGTAGATTTTGTGAAAAACCTGCGAATACCATAAACCTTGTGAAATCGGTTTCACGCAATCCCTAGGAGCCGGTGACACACAGTCGAATCTTTCGAGATGAAGGGCGAGGGGTTTGGATGCGGTCGCACAGCTGCATCCAGGCCCCGAATCCCTCGAAAGCGTCTTTCAATAAAGAGAGAAGAACCGGTGAGTAATTTTCCCGAAGACTTCAAGTGGGGCGCGGCCACAGCCAGCTACCAGATTGAAGGCGGCACCGAACTTGATGGCCGTGGCGTCTCGATCTGGGACACCTTCGCAGCCATCCCCGGAAACGTTGTAAACCAAGAAAACGGTAGCGTCGCCTGCGACCACTACCACCGATACGCCGAAGACTTCGCCCTGATGCGCGACCTCGGCATCAACAACTACAGATTCTCCTTCGCATGGCCACGTCTCTTCCCTAAGGGTGACTCGGTGCGCGAAGAGCGCGGCTTTGCCTTCTACGATCGCCTAATCGACTCGATGCTCGAGCACGGCATCGAACCGATGGCCACCGCTTACCACTGGGATCTTCCTCAGACTCTGCAGGACGTTGACGGCTGGGCCAACCGCGAGACGGCGTACCGTTTCGCCGATTACGCAGCTGCGCTCGTCGAAGCTTACGGCGACCGCGTCAAGACTTGGCTCACCCTCAACGAGCCTTGGTGCTTCTCGTGGCTCGGCTACGCGAACGGCGTTCACGCGCCAGGCGTAAAGAACCTCGACCACGCCATCGCTGCCGCTCACCACACCGCCCTTGCCCACGGTCTCGGCTCACGCGCGATGAAGGCCGTGAACCCAGAGATCCGCACCGGCATCGCGTTGAACATGACCAACTACCGTTTGGAAGACCCGAACGACAAAGACCTTGCCGAACTCGGCGGTCTGCTCGACTCCCACATCAACCGTTGGTGGCTAGATGGTCTGACCCACGGTCAGTACCCACAGAACCTCGTTGACCTATACGGAGACAAACTCCAGCGCCTGATTCAGCCAGGTGACATGGACATCGTCAAAGTCCAGACCGACATCCTCGGCGTCAACTACTACTCCGACTCCTTCGTTGGTTTACCTCGCCCAGAAGACAAGCCGATGAGCGAGGGTGGACTCTTCCCGTTCCCACAGCGCTCGAATGGCACGACCCCCGCGCCTCACACCGACATGGGTTGGCCAATCACCCCAGAGGGTCTGCACGATCTTCCGTTGCGCATCCAGCGTGACTGGCCTGAGATCAAAGAGATCTCGATCACCGAAAACGGTGCAGCCTACCCTGAGGGTCCGGACGAAAACGGCGACGTCGTTGACAACCGCCGCGTGGAATACCTGACCACACACATCGAAGCTCTCGGCCGCGCAATCGCCGAAGGCGCTCCGGTGAAGTCTTACTACGCCTGGTCGTTCCTAGACAACTACGAGTGGGCCGAGGGTTACGCCAAGCGCTTCGGAATCGTCCACGTTGACTTTGTTACGCAAGTGCGTACCCCGAAGGACTCCGCAAAGGCTTATGCGTCTATAATTTCCAATCAGGGAGATTTCTCCGTATTAGTCAAGTCGTAAGTGAAGGAGGCTTAGGTGACCCCCAAGCCTCGTCCCACTTACTCGGTGATTGCCGAGAAGGCCGGAGTTTCCGAAGCGACCGTTTCTCGTGTGCTAAACGGTGACGATCGCGTAGATAAGTCCCGCGCCAAGAAGGTCCTCAAAGTTGTTGAGGAACTCGGCTACAAAAAACACCGCGCCGCCACCGCACTCGCATCGGGCCGCACAAACCTAATTGCCGTCGTTATCGACGATGACCTCTCGATCTTCGCCGACCCATTCTGGGGCACTGTTACCTCCGGCATCAGCCGAGTCCTCATGGAGAACGAGCTGCAAACCCTCCTTATGGTTACTTCGGTTTCGTCGGTGGACGGCCCTGTGGCGCACTACCTGCAAACCGGTGAGGTCGATGGCGCAATCTTCTTCCAGCTTCACAAAGATGCCCTGGTTCGCCGCCTGGCCAAGCAGGGGCTCCCAATTGTGATTACGGGAAGCCCACACGCGGCAAGCGACTTCGTCTTCGTGGACACCGACAACTTCGGCGGCGGCCACGCAGCAACTAAACACCTAATTAACCGCGGTTGCAAAAAGGTTGCCATCATCACCGGAGACATCGAAACCGTTGCAGGCCACCAGCGTCTCGACGGCTACAATCAGGCCTACCGAGAATTCGGACGCGTGCCTTCGAAAGCCCTGCAAGCTCCGGGAGACTACTCCTACGAGAGCGGCAAGGCGTCGATGGCTAAACTTCTCGACTCCCAGCCAGACATCGACGGCGTCTTTGCCTGCAACGACCTAATGGCTCTCGGCGCTAT
>JACCDQ011688140.1_pt1 | contig 17042 bp, 11 predicted proteins | sample 7446031 | NCBI WGS metagenome assembly JACCDQ01 (sample SAMN15323442, study PRJNA562643) | freshwater metagenome | isolation source: river surface water | place: USA:Blue River Watershed | collected 2017-08-17
GATAGAATGATTAATAAATATATTGAAGAGTATAATAAAGAATCAATTCAAAATCAAAAATATAACAATCAATTAATTGAAAAAATTAAAAAACAGTTTAAATTAAAAAGTTTTACAAAAAAAGTTAGACATGCATTTGAAATGCATCCAAATAAAAAAGATGTAAAAGATTTATTAACTATTGATGATATCCCAATTAAATATACATCAAAAGGATTTATATATTCAGAAAATGAACATATACCATTTGATGAAGTGTATGATATAATCTTTAAATTAAATGAATTAACCCAAAGTCCACCAATGAGTGCCGAAGAAGAATAAATTTACAAATATATAATTTTTATTTTTTTTTTTAAAATTGATTTTATATTTACTTTATTGTAAATAGATATGTGCGATTTAAATATTGAACTCACGCAAAATGAAATTATTAATTCTATATTTGATTTAAGAACTCAAAGAAATAAATTACAAAATGATAAATTAAATATATTATATAGTTTTAGTGAAATTGAAGAAATAAATGAATGTTTAGATCTTTATCTCGGAGCTTTAAGATATATTACTATTTCTAATAAGATGAAATTCAATATATATCAATTTAATTTTAATGATTATAGTTTAAATAAATATGTTTATATTGATTATGATTTATATTTAATTTTTACAAATGAGTGTATACAAAAATATATTAAAATATTTAATATTAGTAATGACAAAATAAATATTTATTATGATTCTAATGACAATAAATATATTAGACTATTAAATGACCCAAGTGAATATTTTAAATTTACAAATTCAAATTCATATGAAATCAAAATTATAAATATAAAAGATAAACTTAATAAATTAAAAAAAATATATAATTTGGATTTGAAAAATATAAATAATAAAATTACAAAATTAGAAATGTATAATGATAAATTAGAAAAAAGAATCAAAACATGTGAAAATACAATTGGTCAACAATATATCATAATTATATCTTTAAGCGTAATCATAGTTTTACAAATTATTAAAAACACATATGTATAATGATATTATATTTTTTTTTGTAACAAATTTAATTAATTGTTTATTATAATAAGTTTTTTAAAAATATTGTATATATAATATAATAACACAAAAAAGATAAATTAATGACAGAAATAGATATTATCTTAAATACGTCGTTTATACAAGATTCAAATAATACATTTAATTTAGACGATAAGATTATTTTTTATGAGAAAATCAATCACGAATCTAAATTTTTCAATTATAAAAATCAAGATATTAATTCATATCATTTAAATGGGTTTATAAATAATGATAATTGGTTAGATTTTTTAGATAGTTCATTATCTTCATATATGGATGTGAATGATAATAAATCACAATTTAATAAAAAAGCCAATTTAAAGAATTTATTAAATTTTTGTATTCCAGAAATATCTATAAATCATTTACAATCGCTCAAAAGCGCAAAGAATAAAAAAATTATTGTTTCAAGAGATGATATAATATTACCTTTTCCTATTTTGACAAAAGTAAAAGAATTAAAAAGATATGTAATTGTGCCGGCTAATAATGAAATAAATGTTTTAAAGCTATCCATAAATAGAAATTTAACTTATAATAACGTTAAAAATAATTTATTCAAACAAGTAAATGATGAAATGTCTTATAGTTTGAATAATATTGTTGATAAACAAAATACTTTATCTTCTTCTTATAGTAATTCAGTATATACATTATTAAATCATGTATTACGAAATAGTGAACTACGTTACAAAAATATGAACTTATCTATATTGATAGAATTAGAAACAAATAGACAAAATAGATTAAATGAATTTAATAAACAAAATGTAATATTAAATGATTTATCTATAGAATATAATAAATTTCTTAAAGTTCATACAAATTCTAATAATATTGTTGATACATATAATTGTTTTTGGCACGAAAATTTACAAAATCTTTTTGAAGATATTATAGTCTACGGTATTAATGATACAAATATTAGTAATAGAATATCTCAACTTAAATTACAAGAAATTGAATACAAGAAATATATTAATTCACAAAACTATTTATATAAATCTTTGTATGAAAAAAGTAAATTAGAAAGTATTTGTAAAAAGAAATTTCCAAATCTTTTTAATCCAAACACTAAAGAATGTATTTTTAATAAAAGTATTAAATTTGATATATCTTTACTCCCAAAAAAGATATCAAATTTAGTTAAATTAGAATTTGAAAAAGATATGAAATTTATTAAATCCACATTAGATAATAAATGTGCACATATGACATTATATAATAAATTCAAACTAGAAAAGAACGATGAAATAAAAAAAGAATTATTAAAAGATTTAGAAAAATATATTTCAGATCAATCAAATAATTCAATGATAACATGTAAATTATGTAATTTTAATTTAATTTGTCCACATGAATTATTTTTCTATAATATATATTTTTCTAAATCGTCCGAAAATCAAAATGCCGATTATGCACATAATAGAATGTTAAATAAATTTATGTCTAATATGCCAGTCAATATGTATTATTATTGTAAAATATGCGGAGAAGAATTAGGTAAATCTTCTGATATGGAGGGAGTAAATTTTAATAATAAGAATTATAATACATATATTACAAATGACGATGATAGTTTATCTTCATTTGTGTATAGAATTGTTATGAATTATATGAAAATTACAAAATTAAATATATCATTAACCAAAATAGATATTATCAATTATATCAAAGAAACAATTTCACCTATTATTACAAACATAGAAAAGGCAACTAGAAAAAATAAAAATATTAATAATCCGAATTCAGTAATTAATATAAATATTATATTATTTACATTATCTTCTCTTATTTCTATGAGCACAATATATCCATGGATTGATATAGAATATAAAATCAACACCCGCGGTGTAACATCCCAAGGGGATAGTAGTGATAAAAAGAATAAATCGAAATCAGTAAAGGGAGAGAGGGATGGAGGTATAATAATAAAAAAAGGAAGTAAAGAAGATATATTAAAAACTAGATTTGTCACTGCGTATACTATTTTATCTAATTCTTTTTATAAACTAATACATGAATTAGGATATGATAAAAATAAAGAAACATTAAAAGAACTATTACTTAAATCATATATAATGATTTCACCTATAATAAAAAATAAAACAAACTCTCTTATGTATGAAAAGGTTGATAATATTACAAAGGAATTGATAATGAATAGTAATATTTATAAATATTACTATAATTCAAATATTATTTATAATTCTAAACTATCAACAAACACAACAAAATCACCAACATTATTTTATCTAAAAACAAATGATGAAGATATTAAGAAATTTGAATATGAAAGAAATAATAATTTTAAATATAATGATGTTGAAAAAATATTAGATATCAAAAATTTCAAAGATGAAATTAATAATATATATTCTAAATCAATATTAACACAATTCAAAATAGAAGAATTAAAAAAAATAAATAATTATTACGAATATCAATTATATTCATTCTTATTATTTAATTATTTCATACACAAACAACTATATACAGTTAGCCCATATCATTATAAAACGTCAGCTTTAAAAGATGATTATATCATATTTATTGAAAAGTCTAAATTAGTCAAAGAATTTGAACAAACATTAAAAAATAAAAATTTATTATATACATTGTATCCATTTTCTAATAAAGGGAAACTTAGTAATGCTAGATATTATTATTATAAGAATTATGATCTAACTACATATATTTGTGAAAAAACTGGAAAACATCATAGTTATAAAATATATATTTATATAGATTCTGAAAAGAAAGAACATATTTTTAAATCAAATGAAATTGATAAGAATTTAGATAAAATCAAAAAATTAAAATTTATAAATTATAAATGCACAAATTGTCATAAATTGAAATTTTCATCAGGCACGAAAGTAACAAATAATGATTTAATAAAAACAATAAATGAAAATAATGACATTATTAATTTTTACAATATTTATAAATATAAATGCCCAGAAGATAAATATCATGATTTTGTCTTAAACAAATCAGATAATATTTATAAATGTAAATTATGCAATATAGATTTTGATAAAGTTAAAAACAAAGATAAAGATTTTTATAAGAAATATAAAAATGATTATAATTTGTTTATGGCAGAAAATAGATCAAATAATAATAAATTATTAAATCGAACAAAAAAAGAAATAAGAACAAATAACCATAATGATTTTAAATTATTAGAATTATTATCAAAGACCGGCGAATTAAATGATTTATATAAAAAGATAGAAGCAATTATATTAACCCATTTAAATAATGAAGATGATATTATTTCTATAGTTGATAATTCACAAAATGTTACAAAAACAAATATTAATGTACAAATGTTATATTTATTATCACAATCAGAAAGTAAAATAGAAGAAGAAATATCAATTGATAATTCTATATTTAATTCAATTGATGAAAAAATTGAAAATACTAAATTACTAAATGTATTTGTTAAACTAATAGAACATATTAGAAATATGATGATTTCTATTAATGTATATAATAATTATCATAAAAACAAACAATATTCAATTTCTATTAATGAAACATTATTAAATATAATTGAAAACAAAATTAAAAAAATCAATATTCAATTAATTGATTTAGATGATATTAAAAAATATATTTCTTTACATTCTGATAATGTTAAAAACAAATATAATTCTATTGTAAAATATTTATTATATACAATAATGTCAATTTATAATATTGATAATTCATTTGGAATATATTTATTAAAAAATATTTTTAATACGGAAAGATTATATACTAAATTCAATTTCTTAAAATTAAAACAAATGTTTGTAAATACAAATGCAAATGATGATAATGATCTTATAGATGATGATATGTATGACGACGGTGATGATGGTGATAATTTATTTGATTCTAGTGATTTAGGGTTTAATAATATGGAAGACGATAATATTGATGACGATTAACAAAAAAAAATATAAGATATGATATTATATCTTATTATACATATCTTTCATATACTTTATTTAATTCTTTACAGATAGCAACAACTCCGAAACTCTTCTCTTCAAATATTTTTTTTCTTAATCTAGTTTCAACAATTCTATTTATTTCGGAATTGAATGAATTATCTAATTGCACTAAAGATTTTAAATTTGTTTTTTGTTCATCGTCTAATATATTTTCATATTTTAATCTATCTTCAAATACATTTTGTTTATTAATATTAATTACATCAATTGATTTTTGAATTAATTCATTACATTTTGTTTCATCTAGCCCGGTTATAGTTTGTTTATTTAAACCGTCAATATCTTGAATCGTTTTATATATTTGTTGAACAGAAATCATATTTTCTTGAACGGCTCCGATAATTGTAAAATCAACAATATTATAATCTAGATTTTCATCTTTTTTCATAAATCCATATTTTCTAGAAACACAATTATATATTCCATTTAAACCGCGATATCTAAGAACAATATTAAATTTTTCTTTTTCAGTCTTATGTTGTAATTTATAAATGATTAATACTTTTATATCTTTTTGATTTTTCTTGAATGTATAAATTAGATCAACATTACCATTTATGAAATCAAATATTCAAAAATTAGGATTAGAAAATAATATTATAAAATCAAATATTCAAAAATTAGAATTAGAAAATGATAAAATGAAATCAAACATTACAGAATTAAAAAATAAAGTATGTGAATTAAAATTCATTATTAATTCTAAAAATATAAAATATGATTATGATGAAATGAAGAATTCCAAAAAAAAGTTACATAATGAATATAATCGCATATATAAATTGATAAAGAATACAAAAATATGATTTCCAGTTGTTATTTCAGATTAAATAATTTATCTTTCCAATTATAATTTTCATATCTCCAATCAAAATTAATATCATTGTTAATTTCTTCTTTATATGTTGATTGAATATCAATATATATAAATTCAATATCGCAATTAAGATAAGAATGAATAATATTCTTATTTATATTTTTTTTGAAATCATTTAGAATGATAATAAATATTTTATTATTTTTATTATTCTTTATGTTTCTAAAATTATTTATTCTATCTTGTAATTCATTTTCAAATTCATTTATTTTATCTTTTGATTTTACTTCATGATAAAAATTAATATGATAACTATTTTTTAAATGTAACGAGTTATCATTTGTATCTAAATATTTATGTGAGCTAGATGATTTAATATATTTTAATTTATTAAAATCTTTAAAATCAGTTAATATTACTTTATTAACATTATTAAAATTATTTATTCTAACCCAATCAAACGGCATTTTGAATATTTTTAATCCTAATCGTTTTAAATGATATGATACCGCACAATTATATCCAAATGAAATAAATATCGGATTTTTATATTTGTATTTTAATATCGTAACTGAAACAAAATATTTTAATTTATCATTTATAAATTTCTTTCTATTTGTAATTTGATAATTTGAAATTAATTTAATTTTTTTCCAGAAATCAGAATGATGACAATTAATTATAATTATATATTTATAATATCTTTTATTTATCTCGGTTAAAAGTTTTTTATTTAATTTTGATAAATTGATAATTAATATATCGGTATTTACATAATCATCATATATATTGTAATCAATTATATTAGATATTGTATATTGTGATTGATATAATGAATTTCTTTTAATATCGGATAATATATATTTATTGTTTGTATAATTATATTTTTTTATTTTGTGATTTAATTCTAATCCGTACAAATATGATTCGCCGCCAATTGTTGTTATAGAATATATATTCTCAATTATTGATAATAAGTATTCTAATTGAGAATAAACATATTTACGTAATTTCTTTTTTATAAGATTATTTTGAATAAATGATTTAGAATTTATTAAATATGAATTATTTATAAATTCTTCTAAAATATATTTTGTCATTTATTTTTATAATTAAAAATTTTATTATTAAATAATAAATTGAAATTGAAATGAATAACATGCATAATATCATCGAAAAAATAAATTCGGATTTAGATAAAAATAAAAAAATTATAAACTCAATTAATCAATCAATGAGAATACAATCACGCAAAAGAAAAAAAATGGAATATGATTTCATTCATTCAATCAAACATAAAGAAAATCATAGAATTACTTTAAGAAGTCATATTTTAAATTTATATTTGATTGTTATATTATTGATTCTATATTTGTTTTTATTGTAAAATTACAATTATATTTTTTTTTGTATTATAAATTTAAAATAATTTTATATTTGTATTATATAAATTTAATATCCAACAACCAAATTTTATAAATATATAATGCATATCGGTAAATATGATAAATCTACAATATCTAAATTTGATATTGTGGGTTCGTATTTTGTAAATTTATATTATAATGAATTTTATTCAAAGGCAATGTCAATAAAAATGGCAACAGATGATAAATCATTAACTGATATTTACAAACAAATATTATCTACTTATTTAGATTTTGTAAATAAACCTGAATTTTTTAAACAGATTGTAAAAGGTATTCATGCGTTTTGTATTTCAACAACAAAATTTACAACAATGACACATAAAGAATGTATAGAATTTATGGTTCATGAATTTATACCACAAAAACTATGGGCTTCATTAAGAGAAAGTCAAAAAAATAAATTATTTCATGAGACAATTAGTAAATGTATTTCTATTTTTACGGAAAAGATTATTAGAGAGTATTTACATATTATAATAGATAATCATGATCAAGATGGCAATATTACAATATTACAAGATGTATTTTTACAAATTATTCTTTTAGAAAAAGATAATATTTATTCTAAATTTTTAAATCCGACATCAACAAATATTAGTATTGATGTTTTTAAAAAAAAGATAAACGATATCCTTAAAGATAAAGCTATTTTACATAAGAAAATTAATAAATTTGAATCTATTATTGAAGAATTAAAAAAATTAAATTTAAAAAACATTACAACAATTCAAAATCAAACAAATGAAATATCTTCATTAAAAAATGAAATTCAAAATCTTTCAGATATTATATCAAAATTACAAGAAAAGAATAAACAATTAAGAAAATCCTCACATACAAATTCAACACATGCGAATAATAAAGAAAATAATAATTTAGAAATTAAACAATCTAAACAAATGAAAATGGAAATGGGGGCGGGAATTGAATCAATACCCATGCTCACTATGGAAAATACTGATACAATTGATAATATTGATAATATTGATACAATTGATATAGAAAATAATACTTCTAATATTGATATTATTGATGATTCAAAAATAGAATTTGATGATGAGGACTTTTACATGGATTAAATGGATTTAATTATTTTTTTTTATAAATAACAATTATATATATAATGAATATAATATGATATCAGGATTACATATTTTTAGAAAAGATTTTAGAATTCATGATAATTATGCTCTATTTGAATTGTGTGAAAAATGTGATAAAGTATATTTAATTTTTATATTTGATGAAAATCAAATTGATAGAAATGAAAAAAATAAATATTATATTTCAAATAACGCAATTCAATTTATGTGCGAATCATTAATTGAATTATATGAAATGACAAATAATAAATTATTATTTCTTTATGGTAATGTAAAAACAATTATAGAAGATATAACAAAAAATAATAAAATAGATTATATATCTTATAATTCAGATTTTACAAAATACAGTAATTCTAGAGATAATCAAATTAATAATATTTGTAAATTAAAAAAAATAAATATTATAAATAATGTAAATGATCAGTTATTACACCCGATTAGTACACTTTGTAAATTAGATAATACCCCTTATAAAGTATTTGGTTCATTTTACAAGAATGCTATAAAGCAAGATAAATTATCAATTCTTAAATCTCATATTTATAAAGATAAATTTATAAATTCACTTAAATCAAAATATAAAATAAATAAATCAGATATAAGTAAATTTTATATTTATAACTCACATATAGCTCAAAATGGTGGCAGATCAAATGTATTAAATAAAATAAACAAATATGATTTTTCTAAATGGATAAAAAGAGATGATTTTAATATCAAATCATTAAATATATCAGCTTATTTAAATTTTGGTTGTATATCCATAAGAGAATTTTATAAAATGATTTTATCAAAATCTAATCATAAAGATTTAATTAAACAAATATATTGGAGAGATTTTTATAATTGTTTTTTATATTTTGATAAATCTACAACTAATTATGATTTCTTAGATAAAAGATATGAAAATATAAAATGGGGCGGTGATTCAAATGAATGGAAAAAGTTTTATTCTTCAAATACAGGATTTTTGTTAATTGATGCTATTATGCAAGAATTTAAAACTACTGGATTTATAAATAACAGGGCAAGATTATTATTATCAACATTTTGGATTAAATATTTATTAATAGATCCTTATGATTTAAAATATGGTAGTCAATCTGGATTTTCTAGAATGTTAATTGACTGTTCAACAAGTCAAAATAAATTTAATCATGAATGGGTAATAAGTACATTAGATTTAACCGGAAGAAGATTTTCAAAAAGAAAATCTAATCCATTAACTGGACGCGTTATAAAAATAGATAATACAATGATTAAACATTATAATGCAGTTGATTATATTAAAAAATGGTTGCCGTTTACTAAAGACATGATATTAAAAGATATGATTAAATATCCTACAATATTTGATGCTAATAAAAGATATGAAGAATATTGTAAATTATTTGTAAATAAATAATGTATAATATATAACATGTTAATGTACAGTATTAAAAAATTATTACTTCTATGTATTTGTGCAATTATTTTGTATGAATTATTTTCTCCATATTTACAATTTTATAATTTTGTAAATATATCTCCATTTATTTCATATAAAAAAGATTTTGTTAATGATCCACCTAAAGATAAATTCTTAATAAAGTACAAAGGAAAAAAGTTATGTATAGATGATAGTGGAGTAGTAAATCCAGGATATAAAATTTATAGTTATTCTTGTGATCCTGGAAATATAAATCAACAATTTTCATACGATGCAGAAAATAAATTAATATCTAATCCTAATAAAAATAATTTATGTATAGATGATTCTGGGGTTACTGAAATAGATGGAAATAAAAAGATGTTAATGCAAAAATGCGATAAAAAAAATAATAATCAACATTTTGTATATAATAAAGATACTGAACAAATAATGGCAGTTGATAAGAATAATTTATGTATTGATACTACCGCAGCTAATCAAAATGGTGTATCTTTATATTTAAATCAATGTGATTCTAATAATATAAATGAAAAATTTGAATTATTAAACACTAAATTACACGGTAAAGTTTTTAAATTAAAAAATAAATTTAAAGACAATTTATGTGTTCATCCTGGTAAACCAAATGAAATAAAAGCATATTCAATGACATGCAATGATAATAATAATATGAAATTCATTTATGATACCGTTAACAAACAATTAAAAAAAGCAAATGATACGGATTGGTGTTTAACTGATAATGGATCTAATGGTCCAGATATTAATAATAATTTATATTTATTTAAATGTTCTGATAATAATGCAAATCAACAATTTATTTATGATTTTAAAAACGAAATGTGGAAAAATCCAAATAAGAATTTATGTATAGATGATACAGGTGCTACTGAAAATGACGGAACAAATTTATATTTATATTATTGTAGTACAGATAATAAAAATCAAAAATTTAGTATTATTGATTCTGAATTAAATTAAATATTCTTAAACCGAATCAACTTTTCTATCGACAATCCACGATTGATTTTTAGAATCAAATGATTTAATTTGAGATTCTATATGTGCTTCATTTTCTTTTTTTTCTTGTTGTCTTTGTAATTCTTGTTGTCTTTGTAATTCTTGTTGTCTTTGTAATTCTTGTTGTCTTTGTAATTCTTGTTGTTGTCGTTGTATTTGATTAAATAATTCAATATCTGATTGTGATAATTGTTGAGGTGGTTGTTGTTGAGGTGGTTGTTGTTGAGGTGGTTGTTGTTGAGGTGGTTTGTTTTCTTCTGGGCTAGATTTACACATAGGACTAAACATAAGAGGAGGAGCTAAACATGCTATATTTTTAAATAAGCCAGGTGATTTTAAGAAAACTAATACAACAACTAAAATAATTGCACCAATAACAAACATCCAACCATGCATAAAAGATGTTGCTACATCTGCGGTTTTGTTAACAACGTTATTTGCAACATCTGTTCCTTTATCAACTGCATGGTCAACAGTTTTACCAGTAACATTAACTGCATTATCTACAGAATCTCCTGTTGTATCTATAGCATTATTTAAGACATCTGCACTTTTTTCCACTAATATATTTGCAGTTCCTGTATTTACAGTTTTAGATGTATTATCACTTAATTGATTCATAACCGTAGCATCCGTTCCTTTTGTAACGGCAGCGAATATAGCACTACTAATTAATGCAACAGTTGCTTCATACGAAATATTACTAATAGCATAACCATCTGCTTTTAATGATTGTTCAACTACAATTTTATTAATAGTTTCATTAACAGTTTCATTAAATGAACTATTATTTATATTGTTTTGCATTATATTAATTTGATTTATATTCTGTTCTGAAACCACACTACCTCCTTGATTTTCTAAACTAGATGCGTCATTAAGTGCATTTTTTAATTCTCTAGTTAGTGTATTAGCCATATCTGCTTTAGATGATGAATCTGCTGATATACTTGAATTTGTACTCATTTTTACATTATCTATCGAACAGAAATTAGTTACAACCGGGGGTACAAATACAGGTTTTGCTTCTTTTGTTTTATCTGCATATTGATACCATAATTTTAATTCTTCAAGATAATTAGCATAATTATTTTTTAGTAATTCATTATTAATTCTAACAGATTCAACAGCAAGTTTTAATTGATCTGGCGTGCAACTTACTTCTATCTTTTGATCTACGTTTGTAGATACTTTGTATGAATTAGTAGTTTTAGTTACAACATTAGTAACTATATTATTTACAGTCTCTGCAATAGAATTTTTAGTCGTAGTATTACCCATATTATATATAAGATAGGATATATAATATAGAAAAAATATAATTGTTATTTTTTTTTGTAATATAACTATATATAGTTTAAATTACAAAATTGAATATTAAATATTAGTTTATATATATATAAAGGTCACTGTATAAGGGAGAATTTTTTAAATGGCTAACTATATCCCAACAAGTGAAATTGAATATGTTAAATTTTATGTAATTGATGAAAATGATAACGAAAGAGAAAGCACCGTAGAAGTAAAAAATAAAGAATTATTTCGACAAGGAAAACCATTTCAAAACGGTATATATGATAATAGATTAGGTACAACTGCTAATGAATATCTTTGTGGTTCTTGTTTCTTATCTAAAAATGAATGCCCTGGTCATGTCGGCAAGATAAATTTACAATATCCAGTTTTAAGTCCTATTTTTAAAAAAGAAGTTTTAAAATGGTTAAAGGTAATTTGTTTTAAATGCGGAGAATGTATAATTAAAATTAAAAATAAGAATATTGAAAAAGCGCAATTACTAAATGAATATGTTAAATTATCTAGAACATCTACTCAAAAGTTTACAAATTGTCCATTTTGCGGAGAATTACACCCTATTGTACAAAAAGACCCTAAAGACCATTTAAAAATATATATCAAAACCCCAGAAGAAGAGAGAAGAATATATAATAATGAAATTGAAGCTATTTTTGATAAAATTAAACCAGAAACAGTAATTCAATTAGGAAAAGATTTAGATAGTCATCCTCGTAAATTTGTATTAAATACCATTAGAGTCCCCCCTGTTACAATTAGACCAGATATTAAAAAAATAAGAGGAAGTAAATCAAATAATAATGATTTAACTACAATTTTAAAAAACATATTAACATTATTAGAAAAACTACCAGATGTATTGGATGAAGAATTAATTAAAAAAAATATTATTCATCTAGATAATATTGAAATGCATTATTACACTTTAATTCGGGAAACACCCGCTGGAAATAATAATAAATTACAAGGCAATACTGGATCATCTTTAGTTTCAATCACTAGTAGATTTTCAAAGAAGACAGGTAGAATTCGTAAAAACATTTTAGGAAAAAGAACTACATATATGGCAAGAAGTGTTATTACGCCAGATAATATTAAACCAGGTGAAGTTGGAGTACCTATTAGTATTCTAATGAATTTAGTTAAACCAGAAATCGTTCAATATTATAATAAAGAAAGATTAATGATTCATTTTATGAATAAAGATACACAATATCCAGGCTGTACTAAAATTATTAAAAAGAACGGTTCAGAATATTATGTCGGCGCTATTAATGATAATTTTGTTCTAGAAGAAGGAGATACTATATTTAGACATTTAGTTGCTGGCGATATGTTAGCTATGAACAGAGCGCCTTCATTAACTAATAGTTCTATTAGTGGACATGTTATCGTACCGATGGAAAGCGGAGATACATTTAGATTTTCTGTAAATATTGTAAATAGTTTTTATTCTGGAGATTTCGATGGTGATGCTATGTCAGGTATTCTACCACATTCAATATCTGCCACAAATGAATGTAAATATTTGGCAGGTATCCCACGTTGGTCAATTTCTTTAAAGGATGGTTCACCATCTGTTGGATTATATCATGATGGATTAATTGGTGCATTTGAATTTACAAAAAATGGAATCATAATAAATAAATTTAATACAATGAAATTATTATCTACTAATGATTATGTATATTCTACATTTAATATTAATAAAGACAAATATACATCTCATGAATTAATAAGTAAATTACTACCGCCTATTAATTATATTAAAAAGGCTGGATTTTATAAACCGGAATATTGTGATTATATTGATTATGATCTGAATGATATCAAAGTAGAAATTAATAGAGGAGAATATAAATCAGGAAGATTTGATAAAAAATCATCCGGAGAAAAAGTAGATGGCTCTATATTTCATGTATTATATAATGAATATGGTAGTGAATTAGCATTAAATACAATATTCAACATTCAACAAATGACTCATTTATTTCTTATGAGTAAAGGGGCTACATTAACTAAAGATGATATCACAATTAGTAAAGATGCTTTAAAAAAAGTACATGAACAAACAGAAGCAATATTGTTTGAATCTAAACAAATTACTGAAAATTTACTTAATGGTAGAATTATCCCTCCATTAGGAATGACAACAAATGAATATTTTGAACAACAACAATTGTCAGTTTTAAATTTAGGTGATGACTTTTTAAAACCAGTATTTGAAGATATTAAATTAGAAGATAATAATTTATTTAAAATGGTTATCAGTGGATCTAAAGGTAAATTAACAAATCTTTTACAAATTAGTTCATCTATCGGACAAGCAAGTATCGGAGGAGAAAGAATTAAAAAATTATTTGATTTTGAAAGAACATGCCCGTATTATCCTAGATTTGACGAATCGCCACAAAATAGAGGATTTGTAACCGAATCATATACAACCGGTGTTGATATGGTATCATTTATATTTCAATCGATGGAAGCGAGATATAGTATTATCAATAAAGCATTATCTACTTCTATTACAGGGGAACAAAACAGAAAATCTATTAAAAATATGGAATCACTAATTGCTAATAATTTAAGATTAGTAACTGCAGATTCTGATGTCGTTCAATTCATTTATGGAAGTGACGGTATCGATAATAGAAATAATGAAACTGTAAAATTCAATACCATTATGATAAGTAATTTAGAATTTGAACAAAATTATAAAACTACATTTAATGATATTAATAAATTATTTCATAATAAAAATATTCAATCTATATTAGATGAAGAATTTGATCAATTAAAAGCAGATAGAGATTTATATAGAACATCTTTTATTAATATTGAAAAACTTAATACAAAAAACAATATGTTAGATGATTCTAAAAAACTACCAGTCAATGTTTATAGAATAATTGAAGATGTATGTTTTAATTATAAAGAAATTATTTCTAATAATACAGAACCATTAAGTCCAGAAATAATTTATAATAAGATTAAAAATCTTTGTGAGGATATTCAATATGCACATTTTAATGAAGTTCAAAGAAAAAGAAAAATGAAAATCCCTAATTACATTAAAAAGGCATTAACGCTTATTCATATTGCAATTAGAACATATGTAAATATAAAAAACATTATTAAAAAAAATATCCCATATCATATTTTAGATATTATTATTAATAGAATTATATTCACATATAAAAAATCTTTAATTGAATACGGAACACCAGTCGGTATTATTACTGCTCAATCTATTTCGGAACCGATGACACAATATGTATTAGATAGTCATCATAGAACAGGTTCAACAGGAACAAAGGTTGATTTCTTAGGAAGAATGAAAGAAATATTAGGTGCAAAAGATACAATTAAAATGAAAGCACCATCTATGGTAATTTATATTGATGATAAATATAAAAATGATGAATATAAAGTTCAAGAAATAGCAAATCATATTGAAATGATGTCATTAAAAATATTCATTGATTCTTATCAAATATTCTTTGAAAACTATAAAGAAATCATTCATCCAGAATATATTCATGAAATGAAAATGATAGAAGATTTTGAAAAACATAATCCTTTATTAAGAATCCCTAATGATTTACTTAAATGGTGTATTAGATTAGATATTAACAAAGAAAAACTAATTGAAAAAAATATGAAATTTGAAACTATTTGTTTTAAACTATATGATTTATATCCTAATTTATATATTGTTAATACAGCAGAAAATGCTAAAAATGTATTTATTAGAATTTATATTAGAGCACAACAATTTAAGAAAACAAATGTTGTTAATGTAAATAACATAGAAGACTTTATTAAATCTGAATTATTAAATTCTATTATTAGAGGAATTGATGGCATCAAATCCTCAAATATAGATGGCAATGTTCTTAAAACACAAATTGATGAAAATGGATCAATTAAAAAAGTAAAACAAAATATTATTACTACAAACGGAACAAATCTAAGAGAAATTCTTACAAATGATTATATTAATCCTTATATGACAAAAAGCGATTCTATTATTGAAATGCAAGAAATATTAGGAGTTGAAGCCGCGAGAAATTCTATAATTACAGAATTAATGTCTATCATGCCTGCCGCAGATAATAAATATTATGCAGTATATGCAGATAGAATGTCTACTTTAGGATTTATTACTAGTATTGATAAATCTGGTATTGATATTAGAGAAAAGAAAAATCTATTATTAGGAATTTCAACTAGTCACGTACTCGCTGGATTAGAAAACGGAGCAATTAATTCTATAAAATCACAAACAAAAACATTATCACCTTCATTAATGGTAGGTAAGATGCCTAAACAATCTAGTAATTATAATAAGATTATTATTAATGAAAAGTTTATTAAGAATAATGTAATTAATATGGAATCGGTTTTAGATAATCTATAAATTTATATTTCATAAATATTATATTTAAAAAATATTTTTTTTTATTTTTAGATATTCAAAAAAAATATAATATATGATATTTATATCTTATTATACATATCTTTCATATATCTTATTTAATTCTTTACAAATAGCAACAACTCCTTCTGACTGCTCCGCTTTAAAGCGGAGCAGTGAAAAATCTTTATTTTCAACTAAATGTAAGTATTCAACTAATAATCTTTTAATATCAATACTTTGATTTGTCTTTGTAATACCGTATTCAATTAATTTATCATGTGAAACTATAAATTCTCCATCTTTATCACAAATTTGAATAAAATACTCCATAAAGCTAATATCAATTTCAGAATAGAATTGATTATGAATTTCATAAAAGAATTCACTTAATTCTATTTTATCCGTTA
>JACCDQ011471988.1_pt1 | contig 17040 bp, 14 predicted proteins | sample 7446031 | NCBI WGS metagenome assembly JACCDQ01 (sample SAMN15323442, study PRJNA562643) | freshwater metagenome | isolation source: river surface water | place: USA:Blue River Watershed | collected 2017-08-17
AGTAACGGTGGTATGGCTTAATTCAGAGTGCATACGAGCAGGGTATTGCCTGATTCAAGATAGCATCATAACTGTTTAGCTGTATTTTATCACGAACAGGAACATAAATCTGTTGTGCCACACCTGCCAGATGTAATGCTTTGAAAAGCTCTGCAAATAAACTTTTAATTGCCCCACCACATATATGTAAAATCAACCTCGTTGCCATTTATCCAAGAAGCTGAGATAGTTTTATGTTTTTAATAATTACATAAAATGTACTTAGAAAAGCTCCCAATAATAAGAATCCAACGACCATAATTGAACGCTTTGGTTCAGACTTTTTCAACGGTATTTGAGCGGGCTCAAGTACTTTGAAAATAGGCGTATCTCTGCGAATTTTAATTTTGGCTTCTTCTAATTGCTTCGTTAATTCAGAATATAAATTATAAGACAAATCAACTTCGTATTGTAGTTTTTTACCTTCATCACGAGCAACGTTCAAAAATAAATTTCTGTTTCTATCCTGATAACTCGAGTAGTTATAGAGTGCAGCATCATAGCGATGTTTTACTTCAGAAACTCTACTTTCTAAAAAGGTAATGTCTTTCTTCGTTTTCTCAGTACGATAAGTTACCACATACTTCGTTAGATAATCTTGCGTAAAGCGAGCGACTACCGCAGCCACAACAGGGTCGGGCATTTTTGCACTCATGGTAATGACTCCCGTTTTTTTATCTAAACTTGCAGCAACCCTTTTTTGAATATCTTTTACAATAAGCTCCTGCTTTTTGCTTAATAAAAGCGTATTTGAGGGAATATCACTAGCTTTCAACTGAAGTTCAGACTTCTCTTCTTTCTCCTCAGAGCTTCCAAAAGTACGAGCTACCCAGCCACTTTTACTTACTTGATTTAAGTATTGAGCCAGTACCATGGTCTTTTTAGTCTTAGAAACATATACAGGGAGTTTCATCACTTCCAAGATGAAAGGGGTACTCTGGATAATGTTTGGATATAAATCAGGTCTAATTGCTTCTGAAGAAGAAAGGGATCCTAAATCAACCCCTGCTAATCCCGCTAGCGACTTGAATTTACTAAGTCCTCCAGCATCTTTTGATTCTAGTTCCGGTAATAGTTTTACGTCAGCATTATATTCATTAGGGATACTGATGGCATACAATGCTCCTAATGCGGTAAATACAAGCGAACAAATTAGTATAATCCATTTCCCTTTAGCGATTTGTTGGATAATATCACTAATATTAAGGGTTATTGGAGTAGCTGTATGTGGTGTTACGTTAGTTGTTTCCAATGGATTATCGATTATTTAATAGAATTGATAATGGTGATTAAAACATAAGTTAGCGAGCTTAGACCTCCGAAGATTGCAATGCGTTCAGCCGAAGTTAGGGCGTTTTTCTTTTCCTCTTTAGCTGGTACAATAATTTCAGCCCCTGCTTCTACTTGTGGATATTTACGAATGAACAAGGTATGCTTAGTACGGTCTGATACGCCATTGGCATATTTTACATAAACTCGTTTTTTGTCGGCATCCTCTTTAAAACCTCCTGCTTTTGAGATATAGTCTTTCACACCAAAGCCTTCTTGATAGGTTACAGAAACAGGGTTTTGTAAACTACCCGTAAGTTTGATAATTTCCGCTTGTCTTGGAATCGACAAAATATCTCCGTTTAATAATAGAATGTTACTAGGGTGATTCGGGTTTTTCAGTAACTCTCTCATGTTGATGGCTACTATTGATGAATCTCGTTTAAAGATAGCGTTCTGAGGGGCCGCACTTGGTTTAAATCCTCCTGAAAGCTGGATTAAATCCGAAATACGTTGCGTTTTATCTTTGATAGTATAAGAGCCAGGGAAATTAATTTCACCATCAACAGATACTCTTTTTTGGTCTTCGTAGCGAGGTGCTTTACGGACGATAAGAATATCAAATGGTTCTAGTACTAAGTTTTGCTCTGGGGTATTCTGGATTAAATTCTTGTCTATCGAGAAGGTGAAAATCTTTACATTTTGCGTATTAGGAAGACTGAGTGTATCGTCTTTTACTCTACGAGACAATTCTAAGCGAGTAACACTTGCTCCTTCTTTAAAGCCTTTTGCCATTAAGATTAAGTCACTAACAGTCATACCTTCTATGAAAGCGTATTTCCCTTCTTTATTAACTTCTCCCTGTACTGATACGAAACGCTTCTCTCTCAATTCAAATATTGAATTGATGGTTATGACATCTTCTCGTTTTAGAGGAATATCTTGTACTTCCCCTTTCAGTAATTTTACAGCATTGAACGTGATAATTTCAGGCTCATTTGTTTCTGTTAAACGAGTTAAGATTACTCGATTCAAAAACGCATCTTCTTTTACACCTTCTGCTTTTTTGATTAGTTCTTTAACAGTGGTAACACCAGCTTCAATGGCATATTCACCAGGTCTAAAAACAGCACCTTTGATGGTAACACGGTTTTCGTAACGCTCTAAAATCGTTCCAACCGTAAATTTATCGCCTCGTTTAGGAATAAATGTAGCTACTTCTTCTTGGGTGATATTTAGTAATTTTAATTCTTTAGCAGTATGTCTTTTCAGGCCAATTGTAAAGGTGTAAGCATTATCGGTAAAACCACCTGCAAAACGAAGTACATCATGTAGGGTCTCCTCTTTTTCAACTTCAAATATATAAGGGCGTTTTACTTCACCTGCAATCTCCACTCGAGTAGTATAGTCAGCGATACGAATGACATCTTGGTCATGCAAACGAATATTATCTTTTTGATCGGCTTTTAGCAAGAAATCATATAAATCAAGTACACGCACTACCTTATTATCTCGGATAACTTTGATATTTCGATAAGAACCATTTTCTGATGGTCCACCTGCTAGATACAACGCATTGAAAACGGTAGCTAAAGAAGAAACGGTGTAGGTCCCTGGCTTAGTTGCTTCGCCTGTGATTGTTACTTTGATACTACGAACATTTCCTAGTGTTACCTGTGCGGAAACACCACTTCCAGGAGCATTTAACCCTTGATATAACTGGCGTAATCTTCCAATAATGCGTTCAGAGGCTGCTTCAATCGTTAGACCATTTACATAAATAGGGCTAAGATTAAGAATTCTTACAGTACCTTCTGGACTTACTTTTGTCTTATAGTTGTCAAGAGCGTTTCCAAAAATATCAACATTCAATTCATCGTCTGGTCCCAATTGGTAGTTTTTGGGAGTAGCAATACGCAAATCAGGTTCAAAAGAAATACTTTGCTCTCTAAAAAGAGATGCTCCAAAAACCTTTGGTTCTATAGATTTCTTTGTCTCATCTAATAAAGAATCGATGTCTGAACTATCGGTAGTATTCTTTAGTTTAAAAGGCGTTTTATAACGATTGGTGATACGTTTGGTCGTGTTTGCCTCTTTTGTGCCAGTGCTTGTCGTTGATAATTTACTAACTCGATCCCTCATTTTGGCAATGTCTGAAGGCGAGAAGCCCTGAGCCATTGCAGCTTTTTCGATTTGGCTTTCAGATAGTCCACTCGCTTGGGCTTTCTGAAAAAAAGCTTGTACTTGCTCATCTGTTAGTTCATCAACTTTAGGTGTTGCTTTTTGACTAAATACATTTCCACTTGCCAGCAAAGTTGCTGTTAGGGCAATGAGTTTTAAAAAACGGAAAGGAGTCACTAATTTTGAATTTTCGTTGGTAGAAAATAAGCTAAAATTCATGTTAGATATTGTTAAAAAACAAAATGTGTTTAATGTGGAGGATTAAATACTTATTTGAACATAAAAGTACAAAGAATTATAGGCGTTGCATACACTGTATCACCATTTTATCTTTCCATGCCTTAAAAGTCCCCTGAATAATTTGCTCACGAGCTTGTCCTACTAGCCATAAGTAAAAGCTTAGGTTATGTACACTTGCAATCATTGCTGCCAATAATTCTTCTGATTTAATGAGGTGACGTAAATAGGCTTTTGTATAGAAATTACTTGCGTAGTTATCTAGACCAGAATCAATAGGAGAGAAGTCATCTTTCCATTTTTCATTTTTGATGTTAATGATTCCTTGCGTGGTAAATAACATTCCATTACGAGCATTACGGGTAGGCATCACACAGTCGAACATGTCAATTCCTAAAGCAATACATTCCAAAATATTTGCGGGAGTTCCTACACCCATCAAATAGCGAGGTTTATCTTTAGGTAAAATGTCGGTTACTAGTTCGGTCATTTCATACATCATTTCCGCAGGTTCACCCACCGAAAGTCCGCCAATGGCATTTCCTTCTCTTCCAAAACTAGCAATGGTTTCGGCAGACTTTACTCGTAAATCTTTATAGACACTTCCTTGTACGATAGGGAAAAGTGTTTGGCTATAACCGTATTTGGGTTGTGTCGCATCAAAATGGTCACAACAGCGTTTCAACCAACGGTGCGTCATATCCATCGACTCACGAGCATATCCGTATTCACATGGATAAGGAGTACACTCATCAAAAGCCATAATAATATCAGCTCCAATCGTACGTTGAATGTCCATTACACCTTCAGGAGTGAAAAAATGTTTAGAACCATCAATATGAGATTTGAAAGTTACTCCTTCCTCTTTGATTTTACGGCCTGTACTTGCCAACGAATATACTTGGTAGCCTCCCGAATCGGTTAAAATAGGTTTGTCCCACCCATTGAATTTGTGTAGCCCTCCTGCTTTTTCAATTACATCTAAGCCTGGGCGTAGGTATAAATGGTAGGTATTACCTAAAATGATTTGAGCTTTAATATCTTCTTTTAGCTCTCGTTGATGTACTGCTTTTACGGTTCCAGCTGTTCCAACAGGCATAAAGATGGGAGTCTGGATTTGCCCATGATCGGTCTGGAGTACACCTGCACGAGCTTTGCTGTTGGGGTCTGTATTGCTTATATCAAATGTCATTGCTTCGTTTGTTTTCTGCTTAGTGAGCCTACCTAAAAAGGATAGCGTCCGTAAAATTACTACTTATTTGTAAAAACTACTCCTTATTCCTTAATCCCTAACACTTAAAGCCCTATCTTTGTGACCCAAATGTATTAATCTACTGATTCAGACAATTTTGATACCGCTACTGATTGAATTATTCTTATTGGCAGTTGTTGTTCAGCTGTATTTTATTTTATTCGTTTATCCCAAACTTATTTCCTATTCTAATTCTTCTTTAGCAACCGCTAAAGAAGAAGGTGTTAGTGTCATTGTTTGTGCATGGAATGAAAAAGAAAATTTACAGGAATTGCTGCCTATACTCGACAAACAAGACTATGCTAACTTTGAAGTAATTGTAGTCGATGACCGCTCATGGGATGGAACGTATGACTTTCTGTTAGCAGAAATCAAATATTTTCCCCATTGTCGATTCTTACGTATTGAAGAGACTCCAGAACATTTGTCGTCTAAAAAATATGCTTTAACCCTAGGAATTAAAGCTGCCAAGCACCCTGTTATCTTATTGACAGATGCTGATTGCCGTCCACAATCTACTCGTTGGATTAGTACAATGGCTGGTGCTCTCACTGCTGATATAGATATTGTGTTGGGTTTTTCTCCTTATTTTAAAGAAGGCACAAAGTTATTGAATGGGTTTATAGCGTACGAAACGTTTATTACAGCCATGCAATATCTCTCTTTTGCCCTAGCAGGAAAGCCTTACATGGGAGTTGGACGTAATTTACTCTATCGTAAGTCGGTCTTTATGCAAAATCGAGGTTTTGCTAGCCATACCCACGTATTAGGTGGAGACGATGACCTTTTTATGAACGAGGTTGCAAATAAAGAAAATACAGCCATTTGTGTGGATAGCGATAGTTTTGTATACTCGTTTCCAAAAACTACTTGGCACGATTGGTATCGTCAAAAGAAACGACATCTGTCGGTAGGCAAATACTATACACTACAAAATAAAGTTACTTTGGGATTGTTGGTAAGTAGCCAAATTTTTTACTGGATATGCTTTTTTGCTTTATTACCAGTATTTTGGCATTCTCCCTTTTTGTGGGGGCTCTTAGGTCTATTTTTATTACGTTTAGGAGCTCTTTGGATTGTCTATGCAAAAGTAAATACTCGATTGGCTGCTACCCTGCCTCCTGTCAGCATACCAGCTTGGGACTTTGCTTTATCCGCTTATTTCTTCATCATGGGAATTAATAACGCTATTCCAAGACGAAAAAAAATGCGTTGGAGATAGTTGTAGAGTGTGCTACTACTTAACAAAACAAGTGTTTGTTTCATTAACATCAAAACAGTATCATTTATATGAACGATCATAAACTCATCGAAAAATACTTTCCTAATTTAACGGATAAGCAAAAACAACAATTTGCTCAGTTAGGAGAACTTTATGCACATTGGAATGCACAAATTAACGTGATTTCAAGAACGGATATTGAAAATCTGTACGAACGTCATATTCTACATTCTTTAGGCATTGCCAAAATTGTCGACTTTAAAGACTTTACTGAAATTTTAGATGTTGGTACTGGCGGAGGATTTCCCGGTATTCCTTTGGCTATTATGTATCCACATTGTCAGTTTCATTTAGTGGATAGCATTGGCAAAAAAATTAAAGTAGTGACAGAAGTCGCAGCAGCTTTAGGACTTGAAAATGTTAAGGCAGAACATACGAGAGCAGAAAAAGTAGAAGGTGAATACGATTTCGTCATCAGTAGAGCAGTGACAAGATTAGCACCTTTCCATGCTTGGGTAAAGGGGAAAATCAACATTAACAACTACAATAAGTTGAAAAATGGGATTTTGTATTTGAAAGGAGGAGACTTAGAAGAAGAATTAAAGGAATTTGGAAGAAAGCATAAAGTATATGAATTGTATCAGCACTTCAATGAAGAGTTTTTTGAGACAAAAAAGGTCGTTCATGTGCCAATGACCTAATTTTTCAAAAAAAAGATAAAAACTATTGATTATGTAAATTTCTGATAATCAAAAGGTAATGGAAAGCTTACAAAAAATGTTTAAAATTTTTCATTTTTTTCGCTTCAAAGACTTGCATCGTATCAGAAAACCTACTAATTTTGCATCACAATAACAATCGGCAATAATCCTTCTTAGCTCAGCCGGTTAGAGCACATGACTGTTAATCATGGGGTCCCTGGTTCGAGCCCAGGAGAGGGAGCTAAAATCGCAAATCGAAAGGTTTGCGATTTTTTTTTGCCCTTCTCTCATATTTGCCCTCTTTTTGATACCTCAACTACAGGTACTTTACTTCTCAACAATGAAGGAGTACTGCTTATCCACAAAACAAACTCGTTAGTGGTAAAATAAAAAGCAATTCTTTTCGTAATTACATTAATTAGTAGTCCACTTGTTAATATGATGAACCATGAAAAAGAATTATTTTGTCCTTTTGACGCTCTTTATCGTCCTATCTTTGTTTGTTTCCTCATGTAGAACGAATAGAAAAGTTGTTACAACCTCTAAAGCTGCTTCTAGTACAGCAGAAGCCCGTGCTTTTGTGAGTCAAATTTCTCCTTTTGTTCAGCAACGTTGTAAAAAAGCCGTTATTCCTGCTAGTGTGGTAGTGGCTATGGCATTTCTGGAAAGTGGTTTCGGTAAAAGTGAATTGGCAGTGAATGCCAATAATTTATTTGGAATGAAGGATAATAGCAAAGACCATAAAGACGCTTATTTGTATCAGAAACAATATGCAGGTGAAACGGGTAACTGGTATAAGCGTTTTATTTCACAACAGGCTTGTTTAGCTTTTTTTATTGATGAATTACTCCTGCACAAAACGGGTTTATGGAAACGAGATTATTCGCCTGTGGTGCAGGCATATCGAGAGGATTTGAATAATGGTTTGAGTAAAGATGCTGCTGCCCGTAATTTTATGGGAAATATGGTAGATAAAGGGTACACCACCTTGTCGAAGGATGCTTATATTGAGCGTTTAGAACGTATTATTGCTACGTATGGTTTGGCTGAGTTAGATAATTGATTTTTAAATGTTGAATGATGAATTTTGAATGTTGGATGGAGGCTCGACGACTAGGGTTCAAGCTTAAAATTGATTTAACCTTGAAATCAAGTGCATCGCTAGTTATTGACCAATCGTTCCACTTAGCGGGTGAATTTATTCACACGTATCGAGAATAAATGTAACAATTATCCAACTAGAATTAGATAATTTCAATCTTGCGTAGAGTCTCCATCCAAAATTCAAAATTCAAAATCCATCATCCAACATCCAATGTCATCAATCTTTTGCTAGTTTTTTAGAAAAATAAAACCATGTTCCTAACGAAACAAGTAAACCTACCCATCCCAAGTTATACGTCCACGTAAAAAATAATTGAGGAATATTCCAGTCAGGGAAAAGGAAGCTATACGAAAGTAACAAAAGGTTATAGCCCAAATAACCTATCGAATCTACGATATACATCAAAAAGCCAATGTTGGCTTTTTCTCTTGTAATAGCAATCATCCGTTCAAAAACTGCTGTGGTAATGGTGATGTAGGGCATATAAATCCCAAAACCTGTTAATACAATCAGCCAAAATCCGTTGAGGTATTCAACGCCCAAATTGCTAGAAAGTACTAACAATACATAGCCAATTTGAATACAAAACAGGCTGATAAAAAAGGCTTGCTTGTTCTTTTTTATCAATACTAAACTGCTATTGATGATTAAAATGCCTGCCATTACCCAAGCTTCTGATTGAGAAAAAATAGCCGCATTGCCAGCATATCCCAATTGTTTCCAAATTTCGGGAGCAAAGTCGGAGCGAATCCCTCTTAATAACGAAGCAAAAAGATAGAGAAGGGTTATCCCCAAAATGCCTGGGCCAAGTTTTTTGAGTAAACTCATGCGGTCTTGCATCGTCATGGGTTCTCGCACGGCTCTGTCTGCGATGTCTGCTGCGGTGGGTTGCGGAATTTGAGTCAACATCCAAAGGAATAATAAAAAAGGCACTCCATACACAAGTCCCGCCATAAAGGGCATCCAACTTTCTATAATACCTTGCTCAAGCAACCATTTTCCAACGGTTTTGGCTACGCCATCCGCCAAGATAAAACTAGAGGCTAAACTGGCTATTAGTAATTCTGCCGTTCTTTTTCCTTCCAAATAGCCTTGAATGTAGCCAAAAATCATCCCAAGTGGTAAGCCATTGAGGAGGAGAAATACAAAATTCCAAGGAGCAGGACATAAGCCAAAACCGAAAAGTGCCAATTGTGCCACGGCAATACTCAGGAGAATCGCCTTTGCACGGTTTTCCCGTGTGATGGACGATACAAAGAAAATGCCGCACCATTTCGAGAGCATATAGCCCGCTATTTGTGCAGAAATAAGGACAGATTTCCAGTGAATTTCGCCCCAAGTATGGTCTAAATAGAGTCCTGCGGTAAAGGGTTTCCGAAAACCATAGACACAGAAATAACATCCGAAGGCTGCCACCATTGCCCAAAGGGGATGGGCTTTTATTGCTTGATAGTTGTTCGGTTTGCTTAATACCAGTTGGTTAATCATTTCAGAACAGCTTTAAGAATAGGTTCGTAAAACTCGATAGGTCGGGTTTCAAAATTGGGAATTTTAGCCATGTCATCATAACGTCTTAACCGAACTGCATCTTGATGATAAGGGTTTTGTTCAAAGCTTAAACACTCACTTTCGGACATTGGACCACCTTGTAAATGAAGACTTACGATAGAGGGTTCACTCAGAATCGACAAATAACTGGGTTCACGAGTACACAAATAGCGTTTTGATGCCACATGTAATTGAACAGGTTCTACGACAGCATCTACGAACAAGGTTTTTAAGAAATTTCCTGCTAAATCTTCATGCAAGTCGTCAATCCCTTGTTCTGGTGCATCGTTGGGTAATTCGTGCAATAAATGTCCAATGTCGTGTAGCAAACAAGCGGCCACAAGGCTATCGCTTTCGCCTTCTTCTACGGCTAAATGAGCCGCTTGAAGGGCGTGTTCTAATTGACTAACGGGTTCGCCTCCGTATTGGGAATCGCCGTGTTCACGGAAAAGGGTAATGATGGTTTCTACAGGATTGTTCATGATGATGAAGGTTATTGTTGATAACATTGTTCTATAAAAGAAGCTGTGAAGCCTGCACTGGTGGTCATGCCTTTGCCACCAATTCCGTTGACAATATGAATGCTTTCGTCAATGGTTTTTGTGAATACTTCGGTGTTTGTTCCTTGCATATAGAAACCTGCCCAACTGGCTGAAACCTGCCAATTGTCTAGGTGAGCAATGCGTTTGGCTTCTTTGAGCATTAACTCATTGATGGCGGTGTTTAACTCAAAACCAAAATCCGCCTGATGATGTGCTGGAACATATTCGTGCGAATCGCCCAAAATAATCGAGCCATCTTGTGCTTGCTTGAAGAGGATATGAATCCCGTAGCTTTGTAATAATTGCTGTTCTGCGGAGGTATTTATGCTTGAAAACGAAGGGCAAGACTTAAAACTATCGTATCGACGAATGGTCAAGCCTGTTAATACATTCGATTCAAAAACTCGTCTTTGTGGACTTAGGCGAAGCATTTGTAATTTGCTTATCTTTAAATCTTCGCTTGGATAATGTTCTGGAAACAGAAACTGAGTATCTTTCCCGTTGGCTACGATTACCTTATCGGCAAAATAATGCTGATTTGATGCTGTACTTACTTTGTTGACACCGTTTTGTTGGGTAATTCCATTGACTGCACTTAACGATTGATAGTGTAAGCCTAAATGCTCAATTAAAAAGCTTCTCAAACGGTGGGTCAATACCAGTGGATTCACCGATGCTTCTGCCGAACAGAACAAGCCACCTTTTACGTAATCTTTATTCAAGGAAGGGTTTAGCACTAAACATTCCGCTGCTGTGTGTAGGCTACACGGATAATTTCTTTCGGCAAAAAGAACGGCTATTTCTTCTAAGAGCATCAATTCATCTTCGTCCGAAGCGTAGTACCAAGAACCTTTTTGTACCATCGAAATATCGGTTACGGCTTGAATAGACCCATAAATTTCGAGCGATTTTCGTCCATAATCAAACCATTCATCTAGGGCTTGTCCTGAGGGAACTACCTGTCCAAAATTTCTAAAACTAGCTTCATAGGGTTGAGCGTCTTTTTCGAGTAGTAAGACACTTTTCCCTTTTCTTAGGGCATGATAGGCACAGAACGTACCCATTACGCCACCGCCTACTACAATTAAATCGTATTTGGTCATGGCTTATAATTGGTCGATAAGGGTGATTAGGTCTGAAATTTTATCCAATAATCCATCGTTCGGATGGCCTTCTAATTGACTACGGCTATGTGTACCATTACAAACGCCCAAAGCCAAACGCACTTGAGCATTTTTGCCGAAAGCTAAATCCACAGGGGTATCGCCAATGTTGATAACTTCTTGTGGGTCGGTAATGCCAAATTTCTCCATGGCGTACTGAATCATTTTGGGAGATGGGCGACCTTCACCTGCCACTTCGTCTGGTGTAACCGAAAGGTGAATGCCTGTCGTATTTTCAAGGTTGATATACCCTTCGTGTAACGACTGTAACCAACCTAGTTTTTCTAAAATAATATTGGCAACTTGTCTGTAAAAACCAGTAGTGAGGGCAATGCCGATGTTGTGCTTGTGTAGATAGGCAAATAATTCCTCACAGCCTTCGGTAGGGTAGATGGGGTTGGTTCGGTAGTAGTTTTCAAGAATATCTTTAAAATCTACGTACGATTGCTGGGCAAAGCGTTCAATTCGAGAGTCTTCTTGCCCCAATTGCTCTATCCAAAGCATTCTGAAAACTTGTAATTTCGCATAACCTTGTAAGGCTAAAATTCGCTCATCACTGGCATTTAGACCATTTTTGGTGGCTGCTTTCTTAAAACAAAACTCAACTTCGTGGCGGTCCATAACGGTTGTTCCTGCCATGTCCAATACAACTAATTTTACGGGCTTCATATGTTGATTTTTTAAACACGAAGTTGGAAAGTAGAAATTATCGAACCGTTAGCAATGTTTCAAATAATTGTGAACATTTGTATTTTAAAAAGGCTTCTGATACTTTTTTCTGAGATATTGAACAAACAACAGATTCTACACGTTACCAAGAAGCATTAAATCAATCTTCAACACACGAATACTCATGCAAGTGAACCAACTCCCCTTGTCGGCAGTCAATCAGTTTTCAAAACTGTTTTTAGATTTTATCTCAAAAGCGGATTCGCTGAAACCCTTTTATGGGCAATATCCAGATATGGCAGGCTTTGGCGAACAATTAGCGTTGAAAAAGTTTGATTCACAGAAGAGAGCCGTTTTGGTGGATGTTTTGGAGAAACAATATACCAACTTAGCTACAAAACCAGATTTGTCTATTCTTCGTCAAGAAAATACGTTTACCGTAACGACAGGACATCAGTTAAATATCTTTACAGGGCCTTTGTATGTGGTTTATAAATTAATCACGACGATAAATCTTGCCAAGAAATTAAAAGAAGCTTATCCTGCTTATAATTTTGTACCTGTGTATTGGATGGCAAGTGAAGATCATGATTTTGCAGAAATTAATCATTTTTCACTTTTTGGGAAGAAATACCAGTGGGAAACCAGCCAAACAGGAGCTGTGGGGCGTATGAATCCTGCTGAACTGGAGACGATTATTGCCGAAATGACGGATTGTCCAGAGGTGTTCAAGAAGGCGTATTTGAACTCAGAAACCTTAGCCGATGCTGCTCGATGTTATGTAAACGAACTTTTTGGAGAGCAAGGACTTGTTTGTATTGATGCCGATGACCGTGCCTTGAAAACGCTTTTTACTCCTGTAATTAAGGACGATTTATTGAATCATACCGCCTTTAATTTGGTGACAAAAACCAGCGAAGCGATAGAAGACTTAGGATATAAAACGCAAATTTCACCGAGAGAAATCAATTTCTTCTACCTAGCAGACGGCGTTCGTGAACGTATCGTGAAAGAGGATGGTCTCTATAAGGTATTGAATACTGACCTTCAATTTTCGGAAGAAGCATTATTGACTTTGTTAGAAAACGAACCAGAACATTTTAGTCCAAATGTAGTGTTACGTCCCTTGTATGAGGAGGTTATTTTACCCAATTTAGCCTATATCGGTGGCCCATCAGAAGTACCTTATTGGTTACAATTAAAAGCCATTTTTGATTTCCATGAAACAGCTTTCCCCATTTTGATGCCTCGTAATTTTGCTCTTTATATTAATAAGCCTTCGGCGAAAAAAATGGAGAAGCTGGGTTTGAGTGTCGAGGAACTTTTCTTAGATGAAATTACCCTCAAAAAAGAGTTTGTGGCTAAAAATTCGCATAATTCCCTTAGTTTGGCAGACGAAGCGGCTCAAATCCAAGTGATTTATGATGCTATTTTAGCAAAAGCAATTCAAATTGATAAGACCTTAGAAGGAGCTGTAAAAGGAGATCAACAAAAAATGCTGAACACCTTGGAGCATTTAGAAAAGCGTTTGAAGAAAGCTGAGGAACGAAATCAAGAGACCGAAGTGACTCAGTTGTTAGGAGTGAAGCACAAATTATTCCCTGGTGGAACACCGCAGGAGCGAGTAGAAAACTTCTTAAACTTCTTCGTGAATAATCCAGCATTTTTGGAGCAAATAGGAGAAGCATTTGATCCTCTTAATTTTACCTTTAACGTGCTAATCGAAGCGTAAAAACAGAAGCCCCTGATTTTATCTGCTGTTTCGTAGAAAATCAGGGGCTTTTACTTTTATTACTTATTTCAAGGAATTGGCAGCACTTTACTTTCTTTGAAAGTCGATAGAATCACCATCGTTTGTGTACCTGCTACTTCTTCGATTTCATTTACTTTTTCAAGCATTAGTTTCTGATACGAAGCAATATCTTTAGCGATAATTTTTAATAAAAAATCACCAGAACCTGTCACGTGATGACATTCAATTACTTCAGGAATAGTATTAATTTGAGCAACAAAAGATTCTGTTACTTGTTTCTTATGGCCAATTAGGGTAACGGTTACGAAGGTAGTAACCCCTAAACCTACTTTTTCACGGTTGAGTTGTGCGTGATAACTTTCTATAATTCCAGAGACTTCTAACTTTTTTACTCGCTCTAAGGTCGGAGCAGGAGAAAGTCCAATTTCTTTAGACAATTGGGCATTCGTAATTTTAGCATTCTGCTGTAGAATTTCTAAGACCTTGTGATCTATATGGTCGAGCTTGATTGCACTCATGATATATTGACGTTTAGGAGGTATTTTCGCATGTTTTCAGAGAAAATGCCTTTGTATTTTATGTAAGAATGTACTCGTACTTGTTGATGTTGATGAATGAATATGCAAAACTAAGTACTTTCTTTCAAGATTTCTATAAAATTCTAAATAATTACTGTTTCGTAAAATAATATTTTTATCAAACGGTATTTTATTGCTCAAACTTGTAGAATATTTTAAAGAACCAAAATTACTTGAAGGTGTAAGTTTTTGAATCAAAGGCTAATAGTGGGATAAAATGTTGGATAAATCTAAAGGTAGGATTCTGCTAGGTTTATACGATTCAGCGAGGCAAAATACTAAATTTAACAAAGTCTTAGTATGGTTTTATTATCCCATTTTTGAGGGAATTAACACGGCTATTTTATAGGATATTTCGATAAAAAATAAGCGGATAATGCTTCTTTTAGTTTTATAACCTGTGGGCTTTTTCCTGAAGCCTAACTCTGTTTTATTCAAAAAAATCCGTAAATTCGTAATTCATAGGTAATAGTTAACGACGTATTGTTTAAGTAATCATCACATTTATTGACTGCTTTAAAGCTATACGTTTTGATAAATGAATTAAATGAAGCAAAAGTATTCATTTGATTATTTTCGACAAACTAAATGCGTTAGTTAGAAACAACCAACGTGGACTATTTAGGTATAGTGGCGTGGCATACATTAGCAAACTCCTATTTACTCATAATTAATTAAAGCAAAGATTTCGGAAATGGCAGAAGAAAAAAAATCACTAAACTTTCTTGAACAAATTGTTGAAGATGACATTAAGGCAGGAAAAAATGGCGGTCGCATACATACTCGTTTTCCTCCTGAACCAAACGGCTATTTACACATAGGGCATGCAAAATCAATTTGTTTGAACTTTGGCTTAGCTGATAATTATGGTGGACAAACAAATCTTCGTTTTGACGATACTAATCCTGTTACAGAAGATACTGAATACGTAGAGTCGATTAAGGCTGACGTGCGTTGGTTGGGTTTCGAATGGGAAAATGAACTATACGCATCAGATTATTTTGATCAGATATATGATTTTGCGGTAACCCTTATTAAGAAAGGCTTAGCATACGTGGATGACCAAGCGTCGGATATGATTGCTGCACAAAAAGGTTCTCCAACAGTTCCGGGTGAAGAAAGTCCTTTCCGTTATAGAACAATTGAGGAAAACCTTGATTTGTTTGAACGAATGAAAGCCGGTGAATTTGCCGATGGTGAAAAAGTCCTTCGTGCTAAAATTGCAATGGATCATCCGAATATGCACATGCGTGACCCGTTGATTTACCGTATTAAGCACGCTACGCACCATCGTACGGGTAATAAATGGTGTATCTATCCAATGTACGACTTTGCACACGGGCAATGTGACTCGATTGAAGAGATTACGCACTCGGTTTGTACATTAGAATTTGATGTACACCGCCCTTTGTATGATTGGTTTATTGAAAAGCTAGGTATTTTCCCTTCAAAACAATATGAATTTGCTCGATTGAATCTATCGCATACTGTGATGAGTAAGCGTAGATTGTTACAATTAGTAAATGAGAAAATCGTTTCTGGATGGGATGATCCTCGTATGCCAACTATCTCTGGTTTACGTCGTCGTGGATTTACTCCTGCTTCTATTCGCAACTTCTGTGAAAAAATCGGTATTGCGAAACGTGATAACTTGATTGATGTGGGTGTACTAGATTTCTGTGTACGTGAAGACTTGAATAAATCTGCTGCTCGTGTAATGGCGGTTTTAGATCCGTTAAAAGTAGTCATTACCAACTACCCAGAAGGACAAACAGAGCTTCTTTCTATCGAAAATAATCCAGAAGATATTGAATCGGGTAAGCGTGAAGTTCCTTTCTCTCGTGAACTTTACATCGAAAGAGAAGATTTTATGGAAGTACCTGCAAAGAAATTCTTCCGTTTAGGCCCAGGTTTGATGGTTCGCTTAAAAGGAGCTTATATTATTCAGTGTGATGACTTTGTGAAGGATGCTGCAGGTAATGTGACCGAAATTCACTGTTCTTACGTTCCTAATAGCCGTTCGGGTGAGGATACTTCGGGCTTAAATGTAAAAGGCGTGATTCACTGGGTATCTATTGAACATGCGATTACGGCAGAAGTACGTAATTATGACCGTCTATTAATCATTGAAGATTCTTCTCAAGTGGGAGATCAGTTCAAGAAATTCTTAAACCCTGAGTCATTAACGGTGATTCCGCAAGTATTTGTAGAACCAAGCTTGAAAGATGCTGAAATCGGTAAAAGCGTACAGTTTATGCGTAAAGGATATTACTGTTTAGATCCAGATACAACAGCCGACAAATTAATTTTCAATAGAACGGTATCGTTAAAAGATACATGGGCGAAAGAAAAAAACAAATAGGCATTGACTACTCATAAAAAGCTCCTCAGACGTTTGGTTTGAGGAGCTTTTTGCTCTTGCGGATTTGTAATCCAAAAGCTACTGCAAAAAGATTTATAATCTTTTACCCAACTATGTTTTCTATATGTCTATGTGGTTAACGATGTCGGATGGCGGAGTGCCTAATACACCGCCGAATAGCTAATCAAAAAATCAACCGTTGTGATTTTCCCTTTTTCAACAACGATAGGGAAAATATTTCCTTCGCCATCAAAGCTATTGGCATACAATCCATTGGCTTCTTTCGTAAACATCGAATAATTACCCGCAGGTAAGGAAATACAAAATTTTCCATCCTTATTCGATTCAACAGTTGCTACTTTCCGTGTTGGAATATGTTCATAAAAACCGTTTATGGCTTCAACCTGACTCATATTACA
>JACCDQ011646467.1_pt1 | contig 17037 bp, 17 predicted proteins | sample 7446031 | NCBI WGS metagenome assembly JACCDQ01 (sample SAMN15323442, study PRJNA562643) | freshwater metagenome | isolation source: river surface water | place: USA:Blue River Watershed | collected 2017-08-17
GGTCACACACAATCATGACCGTGTTGTGCAAATAGCGCGTGGGCAACTCATCCCGATCCTTCAAATAGCGCACGATGCGCTTCGCCTGAAAGTTTGACGACGAAAACTTGTTGCGGTATCCCAACGGCATCCAATTCGAAACAAACAAGGTAAAGGGAGGGAGGGAGGTAGGGGACAACACAAAACAAGGAAAACAACGAGAAGAAAGGAGGTCGTTCGCGTACTGTATCCACATACAAAAAAACAACCCTTCTTTCCCCGTCAAGAAAAACGGGGTGCAGGCCGTTTTTTTCACACATCAAACATTCCAGTGCGGATGGTCGGCGACATCGACCGGGGGCAAGACGCGTTTGTCGTTGCAGCGGTACACGAACTGCATCAAGTCGCGCGTGAATCGGTCCACCGAGAGATAGTCTTTGTTCAGCCCGCGCAAATACTCGTGGGCCGCGCGCAGTCGTTCGTCGGTTAAGAGCGCCGGCACTTCCTCCAATCGATCAAAGTACAGAGGATACGCTTCGCCCAGATATTCCACGACGCCCGCAGTGCGATTCACGACCAACGGCGTGTTGCGCGCGATGCATTCCACCACCGTATTGTTGGCAGCGGAGTCATACAAATCGATGAACACGATGTTTTCCGCCATGGCGCGGTCAAAGTCCTCGAAGGAAGCAAAATACGTCATAGTCACCACCGAATCCAAGTGTCGCCAATCTTCTTCCTGCAAGATGCCCCCCGGCCGCACCGGAATGCCCGCACATTGCGCCAAGCGATGCCAATGCCGTTCCTCGCGCTGCAGAAACTCGCGCGAACGCTCTTTGCTGCGCATGCCTGTCAACCAGGCGCGGTGAAATCCCGCCGGTACCTCCACTTCGTAGATGCTCAACATTTTGCGCAATTGTTGCCCGACTTGGATCAAGGTTTTGCGCGGATTGGCCTGGAATGCTGCCCACTCAAACAGCGGCACATTGGTGTCCGTTGGATGCCGCAACGTGGCAATCGGTACATGGCGCCCCACGCCACCACATCCAGGCATGCGGTCCAACTCCTGGCGCAGATAATCCGTCAGCGGCTTAGACAACGAAATCAACCCAAGACAGCTGCGCAGACTCTGGCGAAAACACGAGTCGCGCACCATGCGTGCCACATCCACAATGCTGTAGAAGGCGGGAGCATCGGGACAAGTGAGATAGAGCGGCGTGCAGTGAATCACACCCATCCACGGCTTGGTCAGCGGCGTACGTTGCTCGTTCCATAGAAAGTAGGATTCGCACACATCGTGAAACGCAATGCCGTACTCCGCGTGTTGCCCAATCATGCGGTCCATCGCGGTCTTCACCATTTCCCATCCTCCGCGATGGTCAGATGGACTGTTTTGCACACGGCAAATGCGCGGGGTCACGTACGTAAACATCATCTCTTTCCATTTGTCCGGCATCGTCGTGTCCAGGTACATGTACCCATTCACCCAAACCCCATGTCCCCCGCACGACTGCGGATTCAAGAATGACTCGGACGAAAAGCGGTAGGCAGCGTCCCAGGTGGCAAGGCGACCAAGGCCATGCACTTCCATGCTGCGCGCAAAATAGATGTCTTCCGGCGGATTAAGCAGCTGCGCATTGCGCATGTATTGAAGGGTGCTGGAATTGTACATGGTCAGATGGCTCTCGGTCGCGCCGTAAGGCACCTTGTCGATGACGTCCAGCATGACCTGTCGACTGCGCAAACTCAGTCCGCCATTGCCCACACCGTGCGCCGTGTCGTTTTGACGGCGGCGGTACGGGGCGCCAATGTAGTCCCATTCCAAAAAGTCGTCGATGTTTGTGCGAAAGAGACAGGTGTCTTCTTGGTACAACAAGAGTTTGTCTCCCTGGAGCGCTTCCCACAAGGCGCGCTGCGCAAGAAAGGGACTGTATTCGTTCGGTGTCAAATTGTCCACTTCTTCGAACACTAGCACACGAATGTGGGGGTGAATTGATTGGGCCAATGCGCGCATCCAGTCCCCGTTCAAACGACCACACACGATGGTGTGTGACCAGCGCGGCCCCAATTTCAACATGCAGTTGCGAATCACGAACTCCAAGTGCGGCAAGACGCGGAATTCCACCAACACCGCCTCCAGACTTTGCGGCGCTGGCAGCGGGGCACAAGGAATGTCCGGCAACGCCAGATGTCGAATGTACGGCAAGTGGGCAAAAGCAAACACGCGGAAACGCTCTTTCGGTGTGCGCGCAAGGACGGACAAGGGTTTGTCCAGGGCGACCGCATAAGCATTCCACGTGGCAACACTGTCGTGGAGCCTGGCGCAATCGGCGATGGTAGATGTGGTGGCGGCGGAAGATGTGGGGGTGCTAGTACTGGACGGAGATGCGTCCACGGGGGGTGCTGCATCAATCCATCGTGTGGCAATGGGCGCAAACCGACGGCGTCTGTCTTCCAATTGGTTGCGATACACCACCGGCAGTTCAAGAAGGACACATGGAGATGGTGTTGTGGTCGCTGCGGTATCCGTGGCACTTTGAATCAAAGATGACACGATTGCAGCCAACTCGTTGCGAAGGGACCACCAATTGGAGAAATACGTGATGGGTGTCTCGGATGAGTCCACAATCGTTGCATCGTCATTCCAGACTAGGAAGGCACATGGATGGTCGATCGTTGCGCGCAGTTCATGCAATTCGTCCAATGTGAACAGACACTTGTTCATAAGCACCGCGTGAGGCTTCGTGCGCGCAAACACGTTTTTTTGTTTGGCGAAGGTGGTGGGTGTGTGGTAAAACGACAATCGTGGATGGGTGTTGTCGACAAATGTGCGGTAGGACACTGGCAATATGTACTCAATGTGCACTCCGTTTCCGCTAAAAAACGCTTGGTCAAACAAGTAAGCTTTGCTGGTGTCAAACACCAAAATGCGTGCCACTGGGACCAAAGGATGAACTTCAATCGGCGAAGCACGCGGCGCACGATGTACCGACATCGATAAATTCATCCGTCTGGAAACAGTCGATGGATTGATTGCAACAAACAGTTTTCAACACCGAAACACGACACTCGTCCAAACTGCAAAAGATGCATTCTGTGAACAAATTCTTTTGGCGACTTTTTACTGCATGTCCACTTCATCATTCGAAGGTGGACAAATCCGGGAATTCCATGCACCAAATTCCTGGAATTGTAAAGTGCATGGGTTTTCGGCCCAGAGTGTGGCTGCTTTTGAAAAATGGACATTTATTTGTCCATTTTTGGATGTAGGCCGCATTTCCCCCCGGAAAAAGAATGCAAAAATCGGGGTGTGACGAGAATGGTCACAAATGTAATTGATCGTCGAAAATTTTGTTACGATACAATTTTTGAACAATCGTGGACATTTTCGGCGGCTCCTTTTTGTGTAGCATAGGAAGTTGACACCCATTCGGAGCCAGATTTGACCGTTTATGGCATGCTGCACCGAATGTCGTGTGGTGTGTGCAAATATGTGCGCGATGTACCACACCACACATTTTCAATGCTATACATTTTGGAGCAAAAGGAGCAAAATGTCCATGTTTCATATCCACCTTCTAAAAATGTCCAATTGTCAATCGCACCATACATCGTGCGACAACATGCACATGTAGCATTGTTCAAAAATGTCCAAAAATGTCCAACAAATGTTCAACAAATGTCCAATCCGTCATTTTGCAACCAAGATTTGTCTGTGTGGCCATTGTGACATATTTTGCCGTTGGTAGGGTGCAACCACACGATTTCCCACTGCACTCCCTCAAACTCTCCCTCACATGTTCGCTCCCTCTTCCCTCCTCCTGTTCATCTCTCTTTGTCTCAGTTGATGCACACACATGCGTCGCATAATTTTATAAAACGTATGACAGTCCACCCAACCGTCAAGCACAAACAAACCGAGAATAAGAACAAGACCATGACCATCGTTGTCACGGAATACGAATTGCTACACGACTTGCCCTTTCTGGAAACATGCACGGACATTGCTGGCCGCTTTCGAGCAGATCCTACCAGCGTGCCAATGCGTCGTAAACTGGCGCACTTGGTCATAGTGCACAAATGGAACGTGTCCGAGCACCTTGCGAACATCGTGGATTTCTTTGCGTTTCATCCGGGCATTGTGAGTGACCGCAATATCCACTTTCTTGTGCGCGTGGGAGCAACCACGTGCAATGCCTCGGAATTGGGCGGGTTGACATATGTGCGGTTTCGGGATGTCGCGGTGGATTACTCCATGCTCCATCCTTTGGACATGTTTCCCTTGAGCGATGACGATGACGATGACGAGGAAGAAAACACACTCTTCGACGATACACCGTACGACATTGCGGAAAGACAACGCTTGAACGTTGCTGGTCGCTTTGGGGCATTGGACGATTGGGACACATCGTTGGTCACGAACATGTCAGACCTTTTTCATTTCACGATGAGGCTTTTTAACGAACAGACGCTGCATTGCTTCTTCTACACGCAATTGTCGTTGTCTGCATTCGATTTGTCGCGGTGGGATGTGTCCAACGTGCGAGACATGAGTTGGGCATTCGCTGGACTGAGTGAGTTGCCAAAAGGATTGCAACACTGGGATGTTTCCAACGTTCGTTTGATGGTGGGAACATTTTGGAACAACTACAGCAAAATCACGCAGTGTTGGCGCACGATCGAAGGATGGGATGTTCGAAGCGTTGTTGCCATGACTGCCATGTTTGCGGAGTCGCAATACTTCACGGCCGATTTGCATCGATGGAATGTGTCGCAGGTGCAGGACATGTCACACATGTTTGACGAATGTGTTCGGTTCAATGGATGCGTCGACGGATGGAACGTGGCGCAAGTGCGCGACATGTCGCACATGTTTCAGAATTGTTTTTCGTTCAATCAGTCCATCGCCACGTGGAAAAACATGGGCACTGTTTGCACAAACTGCGATTGCATGTTTGACCTGGAACTTGTGCACGTGCCACCAGCAACCGACAACGTGATGAAGACGTGTGATTGCACTTTGTTGCGATCTGAGGTTGTGCACAAAGAACAGCTTTTGGACAATTGTTTGTTTGCCATGGAGACCACTGCTGCAAAGAGTGGACCCATCATTCAAACAAACTTCGATTGTCGTCCAAGCTTTCGGCAACTGTCGTCGTTTGAAAACCTTCGCCATCATTGGAAGATTGGGTTTCACATTTTTGGATCAGATCTGTACCGACATTTGCACAAAACACATTCGCTCGGACAAGCAACGCATGTAACGCAGGACGTTGACGCTGTTTTAGCCCAAGACTTTCACTGTGCACGCTGTGGGGTAAAACGACCACTGTCGCTCGATTAGGTTTAGTATTTTTTTCATAGTTTTTAGTGTAATTCCCTTAATTTACATCGTGATGTGACATATTTTGCCGTGTTTTTGCTCAAAAAAAGAGACAGAAAAAAGAATGTTGGTGAAAGGACAACAACGTCTTCACGTACATCGTACCGTTTGTCTTGTCCTGCCCCGACCTGTCATCTTCACATGGACTTGTCTTCTGCATCCAATGTCTCAGGTGTCTTAGGTGGATGTGGTATCGTTACCACCTCTTCTGCTTCTCCTCCTTCTTCCTCTTCTCCTTTTCGTTGCGATGCATGTGCGATGAGGTACAGCAAAAAAAGCAATTTCAAGCGCCATTTGGCGACGAGCAAACATCGAAAAGCTGTCGCGGCGACAGCATCATCCACGGTCCTTCCCCCGTCATCCTTTCCCCAAGCAGACAGCGCCGCCGCTGTAAACACTACTTCTTCGTATCCATGTAGTTTTTGCGGCAAAGAGTTTCTACATCGGTCAAGCATGTATCGCCATCGCCAACATTGTCGCGCTGCGGATACGGCGGCTACGGCAGCGACTCTCCAACACAACGTGACACCGCATCCCGCAGTGTTGCAAACACACGATTTGCTGCAGCACCTGATGCAAGAGAATCGTGAACTGAAGCAGATGATCGTGGACGTGTGTCGTCAGGTGCAAAACATCCCCGCCGTGAGCAACAACACCACCACTAATACGATGACCGCGCACTTTCACCAGAACATCCACTGCCAGCAACACAAGACCTTCAACCTTCACGTCTTCCTGAACGAAACCTGCAAAGATGCGATGAACATCTCCGAGTTCGTGAACTCGCTCAAACTGCAGTTGTCGGATTTGGAGTCGGTCGGACAAGTCGGATTCACCAACGGCATCTCCAACATCATCGTGCGCCACTTGAATGCGCTGGACGTGGAGCGCCGACCCGTGCACTGCACCGACAAGAAGCGCGAAGTGCTGTACATCAAGGATGAGAATCGATGGGAGAAAGAAGACGAACAAAAACGCAAGTTGCGCCGCGCCATCCAACAAATCGCCGACAAAAACCTGCAACTGGTCACCCAGTACCGCGCCAAGCATCCCGACTGCAGCCAAGAACAATCCCCCGCCTCCGATCACTACCAGCGACTCGTCGTTGAAGCCCTCGGAGGGTCCGACGAAGAACACTCCAAAATCATCCGCAAAATCGCCAAAGAAGTCTCCTTGGACAAATCCGCCCTCACCGTGCTCTAAACACGGCAAAATATGTCACACGGCAAAATATGTCACACCTATCGGAACTGCAAACGATGACAACGACAGAAGAGAAAACGAGAGAAAAAAAAGAGAAGAGATGGGAAGAGAAAAAGAACGTTTGCGTTATTTCCCCCGTTCGACGACGAATCGGCGGGAGTTACATCAAAATTTCCAACGATTGCCGCAGTGCAGACACTGGCAAAAGACCGTCATGGGTTCGTCGGAAGAGCGTGTTTGCAACAAATAGTACGTGCACTCGTTGTGTTTGCATTTGCGACACACGAAAGAATCCGTGGAGGCAGACATGTGTTGCTCAAACTTCTGTTTGTCGCGCTTGGATTTGCGTTCGATCAACACCTCCCATCGCGCCGGAGACAGTTCTTGGTGCGTCATGAACGCGACGCTGTGTGCCCGAAACTGCGGGTCGCACAACATCTCCAATACGTAGTCGTTGAGATTGCGCATCACACTGCGCAATTTCATCGTGTACAATTGCACGAACCACGGATTGGTCCACTTTTTCACAAATTTGCGCTGGTCGGCTTCCTTCAACGCCGCATTGAAGATACCCATCTCCACGTTGACAAACAGGCGCGGATCTTTCAGCACGCGCGCCAATTGCAAACATACATTCCGGCGAAACCTTTCCGGATGCTCAACCGTCAACATCACCGTCATTCTTCTGCGCTACCCACTTCCTAAAAACCAACGATCATTTATGGGAATGTTTTTTGTCTTCTTCCCGATTTCATCCACGTTTTGCACCATCCGCATATTTGCGGTTCGGAACGGCTTTGCGGCGCGTTTTTTGAATCGACGCAATGTTGGTACCGCGAACACCACTTTCTTGCGCCGACTTTGCTTTGGTTGACACTCGGATTTTGCGACCACGTTGTGTCAATTGCAACGGTGACTTTGCCGAGGACAACGCGGTTGCGGCAGCTGCTGCAGCCGCCGCTGCTTTCGTTGTGTTGCCTTTGCGCTTCGTGGTTCTACGCGGCGCCGCAGGTGCTGCTGGTTCTGATGAGGAAGAAGAGGAAGAAGAGGATGATGAGGATGAAGAGGATGATGAGGATGAAGAGGATGAAGAGGAGGAAGATGAGGATTTTCGCGAAACATTGCGAGGCTCTCGTGGAACGCCCTGCGGAGCCTCCTTGGCACCAATGTTGTTCAAGCGTCGTTGAACCGCAACGGGAAGTTGTTTGCGCCCCATTCGCGGTGGCTGTGGCTGCGGTCGTTGTTTTGGTGTACCATTCGACGGAGACAGTTGCGACAATTTTCCAATCGACTCCGATGAGGAAGATGACTGCAGCAATTGTCGCAACGCAGCTTTGGATGGTGTTTTGTTCTTCGGTGCCTTCGTTCCCTTCTTCGCTTTTGATGCGGCGGGGGATTTGGAAGAAGATGAAGATTTGGAAGAAGATGAAGACGAGGCGTTGTTGAACATTGCCTTCCACTTTTCCTTCGCATTCGCCTTCGCATTCGCCTTTGCCCGCGCATTCGCCGGTTGGGGAGGAAAGAGTGTTTGGGGGTTGACGCTGGCGGCAGAGGCTGCATGGGCGCCAATACGTGCACCGATGTTGCTACCCAGCGCCACGCCATTGGTTTGTCCTGCAAAGGGAGTGTTGCGTACCGCCGACGCGGATTGAGATTGCAGGAGGCGATGCAGCGCCTTGGCATCGTCCTCATCAAATGCAAAGGGAGGTGGGGAAGGAGGAGGCGGAAGGGGTGAATCGATGTTGCGTCCAAGATTGTTTCCAAATCGGCTGCCCACCTTGCTGCCGACCGTGGCCGGGGTGCGCAGGGCGTCCAGTATCCTGTCTCCATCGTTGGCGCCCAGAGGAGTTGAGGCAGCAGAAGATCTGTTGCTGCCGTTGCGCATGGTTGCGCCAAGGTGTGCGCCGACGTTGGTTCCCGTTGAAAATCCACTGGCTTGTCCCGCATCGGGGGTTTGGGTGAAGACCGAAGGAATGGGGCTATCGCGGTTGCGCGGCGCCGTCATGTTCATGTCCGTGAATGCGCGCACGAAGCTGTTTTGCGACGGATTGGATCCATCATCCTCGGACTGAAACACGTTGGGGTTAATCTCCCCCGAATCATCCTCCAACTCTCTCTCGCGCATCCAATCGCTGTTGTCGTCATCGCCCTCCTCCTCCTCATCCTCCTCCCCATCGTTGCCGCGATAGTCGAAGGTGGGGGGACCAAAGTTTTGGACGAACTCGTCCAGGGCGTCCGGACCACTGGGCAACAAACCACTGTTGGGAGTGTTGGGGTTGGTGGCTGTATAGCTCGGATTGTACTCCAAGTCATCCGCGTACTCTTCGTCGCCATCCTCACCCTGTCCGCGCTTGACACACACAGCGGCGCCGTTCCGCATCACCTTCTTGAATCCCTTCTTGCAGTTGCGCTTGTTGCTAACACAACGATGCAGGTAGCGACTGTACGAATGGCCCGCGCGACAAGGTTTGATGCAGCGCGGCAACATGACACGGATCTTGTTGGGGCCACACTGTTTGTGCAAGCGCCGCCGACTTTTGCGGTAGTCACGAAACAACACTTCGTCTTTGGTGAAATAAAAGTCGGGGGGACTTTGGATGTTCAACAGTTCCACCGTGCGGTCTTTCGTGCGCCGGTTGAGTTGCTGTCGACGCCGGGTTCGTCGCACGTATTTGTTGCGTCGCGCGGGCGGCGCATTGGACGCCTCCGCGGTAGAGAGGGGCGATGAAGGGTTCGTGTTGACCATCTATGGAGGGGGGGGCGCGGTCGCACAATCGTGTCTTTTTTTCGATGTTTCGATGTCTCGATGTTCCGTTGATGTGAACGGTTTGCGGTGATATTACATCCTTGAGAAAAAAAGCAGTGGAACTGTCGTGCGACGATTATCGTCACGCAATGGCAGCGGCGGCACGCATGATGCGACCACTTCCTCCGATGGCGCGGCGGATACTGCTGTTCACAACTCCGGAAGTGCTACTGGTGTTGCTTTTGCGCAACACAAATCGAAATCCCCACAACATCAACCACAAGATGGCAACGAAGCACAGGAGCGCAATGATCCAATGCAAGGTTTGGTTCCACCATTGCCGCGATGCGCGACTGCCGCCACCCCATCCCCAGGCCTTTGCGAACGCGCCGCTGTCGCCGCCCTCCACTGGCACTTTGTCTTTCGATGCCCCCGTCGGTTTGCAACGGATGTATAGTTGTCCACGCTTGCTTCCGCCTCCGCCTCCGCCTCCGCCTCCGCCTCCGTCGCCGCCATCTTTGCCGCCGCCGCTGGTGCTACCACTTGAGACAGAACCGTTGGATTGAGTGCCGCTAGCGCGATTGTTGGCGTCGCTGTTGTGCCAGAAGACTTGGGTGGCGGATGTTTGCATGGGATAGGGTTCCACTATCTGCGCCAATTGATCCAGCAGATTTATCGACACGGGAATGCCGTCGGCGGCGTCATACACCACCCAGTCTCCAACATCGCTGGACTTGCTGTTCGTGTATGCAAAATAGCCTGCGTCGCGGGGCAAAAGATCTTCAATGCTGAATTGCGCCAATCGCACGTCCACTTCCTCGCCGCGCGAGGGCGCAGATTGGACCATCTTGCGCAACATGGATTCCACAATGCCCGTGGCGCCAGGACGCACCTCGCGCGTGCTGGCGCGGAGGGGAATGGACACGTACAATGCAGAACCACGGCTGCCGCCGACTCCGGTGGGCCGATGGACCACCACGAGTTCCGCATCCGCCGCGCGTCCAGCAAATTGATGGAGGGATGGCGCACACACGAACAATGAATCGGCGCGGTAAGATCGCTGGTTGTACTCCACCTGGTCCCCTCCGCTGTCACTGTCGTACAGGAAGCGCAACAAGATGCCTTCGTTGATCCCCACCAAGGTACCACTGCCGTATTCGTGTTGGTAGTCGCATTGGTCGCGGCACACTCCCGCCACCGCATTCCGTGACAAATTCATGGTTGAAATAGTTGGTCGGTTCTGTTACTCCAGAGGGGGTGTGTGGGCGGGAAAAAGAGGTTGTAGTTTGTTCGTGCAGATGATGATGACCACTGTGCAGTTGAATCAAGCACAGAAAAAAAGGTTGGAACAAAACGAGAAAGGAAAGGAAAGGAAAGGAAAGGAAAGGAAAAAGAACAAAGGAAAAGAAAGAAAGAACAAAAAAACGAGAAGAAAGAAGGAAGACATGGATGGGTGAAGGAAAGCGCAATTTAAGGTGAAGTTACAATCAGTGACACGAAAATACGAAAATACGAAAATGATTTACGAGAGGTGGGAGAGGAATGCGTTCAGTTCGGAGCACATTGGATCATCATCTGTGTCGGTCGTTGTCGAGTGTTCGCCGTCAGTGAGTTGCGGTGGACACGATGAGGCAGAAGAGGGTGGGAGCAATGCATTGCAGTCAATTTCTTCCAGCACATCCGCACTTCCGTTGGTCGTCAACATGTTCGGAACCTCCTCTATCGGCGGCGGTGCGATTCCCCCGAGTTTCCATCGTCGATCACTTTGTTGCTGTTGTTGTTGTTGTTGTGCTTCCACCAAGGCGGATGCCACTGCGCGTTGCATCGAAAGGACCCATTCTTCCGGTGGCCGCGGGACAACCACCGAGTCGGCGGTAGTAGAAGTGTCGGCACCTACCCACCATCGCATGTACATCCAGTGAAGCAATCCCACACACACGATGGACAACGTAATGGTGCCAATCCACTCCGTGAGCCACATGAAACGGCAAAATATGTCAATGTGGGGGAGGGGGCGGTGCTCGGGAGGGGGGCAATCGTTCTCCTCGATCTTTTCGTTGTTCTTGTTGTTTACCTGTAAAGTTGCGCAGATTTTTCGGCGCGCCAATTCAACGAACGCGTGCGACCCCATCATTGTGATGATGCCGATGTTGGCCATGGCCATGATCGTTGTCATCGTGCATGAATGCATGGATCGTGTTCCAATGATACCAGGGCTGGTGGGTGGATGGTTGTTGTGGTTGCGCCGTATGCACGGTTGTTTTTGTTCATGGCAGGCGACAGATCCACCACAAAGGGAAGAATTTCGTCATCGTCGCCGCCGTATTGCTTACTCGCGCGGCGGCGATGTGCGACAGGACGACGTGGTGGCACAGTTGGACTGGACGTGAACCAATCACGCAAACTGCTCAGCAATTGCACCCACAACCACACCGCAACCAAACACAGCAGCAACATTACGAGAAAACACACCGATGCGCGAACGATGTCGTGAGAGGAGAAGGATGGGGAAAACATGGAGGACACCTATCGTGGAGGTCGACGTACGCGAATGAATCATTTATGGCAGCGCGGCTTTGGTGAGACACTGTAACCATTCGGCCAATTCGCGCTGAATCGTCCACTGTTCCAAACTTCCGATCACTTCGAAAAAGAGATCGTAAGGGGTTCCTTCCCGGTGTTCCACACAGAGGGTAACGGGAGAGCCGCGGTGGAATTGGTGCCGGTCAACGCGCACCGCGGCACATCGATGGAGACGCGGCAAGTGAGTGGCGGGAATGGGCTCGCGGATCCAAAGCGTCGCGTCCACCACGATGCGCCACTGATCGATGGGAATGCACGTCACCGGAACATCACAGTGAAGAGGGGTCCGATGTTCCACCCATTCCGGATAGACCCGGTGAAACCCATCTTCCGACACGATGTCCAGAAACGATTCACATCGATCCTGGCGACGAAAGCGCGCGAGCGCATCACTGCGCACAAGAGCGGGGAGACGCTCCAAATTCCATTGATCAATCCAACATTTGAAGATGGGGGAGGATGCCGGCGATGATGATGATGATGGTGCTGATGTAGATGACGCCGAGGGAGTCGATGTCTGCATGATGGTGAGCCGGAGATTGACGGAAGGAAAGGGATGGGAAGAGCGAGCGGGGGGGGGAGTTGTTGCACGTTGCGCTGTATTTTGTTTAGGTGGATTCCATTGTCGCCGCCACACATTGGCGCATAATGATATGAGGTTGCTCTGTTGCCCCGCATATTGTGTCCACTTCCAAACATGAACGACAATGCTTCTGCTCCTGCCGCTGCCGCTCCCATTTCTTGTTTGGTGATCACGAAAGAAGGCACTCTGCAACCGTACACTATGAAACAGTGGAATGTTGCGCAATTGTACAAGCGATGCGGCTTTAAACAACCTGCCGATTTTGTAGTGCGCCACGTTTGGAGACAGTTGACGTTCCCATCGTCGGCGATGTTGATGGACGTCGAACTGTTTGGCAAGGTGGATGGTCGACCAGGTTCGGAAAATCAGTTTGCCTTTCCGCCGCCGGCAAACAACATCTTGTTTTTCGGTCAGTGCGCGTTGGTGGCTTCCATGGCAGGCAGCGCACCACACCACCTCTACCAGTCATTGACGGTAGACGACTGGACTGCCGCAATTCAAGTGTTGTTGGACACCACGGGGGACAAGATGGAGAACGACGAGGATGATGAAGAAGATGAAGAAGAAGATGATGAAAAAGATGAGGAGGAGGATGATAAAGACGATGATGGAGAACTATTTGGAGAAGATGCCGCAGAACAGGACAATACACGTGATGATCATGTCAATGACAGTGATAGTGACAGTAACATTGACACGGACGAAATAGTTGTTGCGCCTGATCAATTATTCCTCGACACATTGTTGGCGATGACCAATGCGCGATCTGGTGGCGCGCATACATTGTTGTCATCATCGACATTGATCCCATTGGTGGACAATGCGTGCATCAGCAGCAGCAACACCACGCAGCAGACCCTCGAAATGTCTACTGCTGACTCGACTCCATCCCCGGAAGAAGGAGCGGAATTGACAGAAGGTCGATATGATTACAGCGATCGCGTCTTGGAAGGATGGATGGATGTAAGCCAAAGTTAGAATCGATGGTTGTTCGTGTGTTTGTGTGTTTGTGTGTTTGTGTGTTTGTGTATATGTTGGTGCAGTGTAACATTTAAACACGTGATTGCGTCATTTCCGCACACGCATCGTTTGATTTCACCATGTCTTTCGTTTCTTCTTCTGTTCCTGGTTCTTCCGATGTGCCACCAGCGTACGCACATCATACGCTTGATTTCATTCACCCGCGCAATCAAAGCACGTTGTGGAAAGTCTTGCGCAACCACCCCCACTGTCGCACGATGTCGGCAAACGAACTGGAAGCGTTCCGCGCATGGACACAGACGCGCATCCCCTCATTCATGGAACGACTTCAATATTGTCCGCCGATGCCGCTGGTGGAGCACAACAAGTGGTTTTTGAAAGAACTGTTGGCGTTGCACGAAAAACGAAAGGTTGTTTCCGTGACATCGACAATGGACATGAGAGAGTTGGACGACTTCGCAACCGATTCGGAGAGACGAATCGCCAGCACACGCGACGCCGCGCATGAACAAGAAGCAGCAGGAACAGGAACAGGAACAGGAGAAGAAGAACAAGAAGACAAGCTGTCTCTGGAAGAGGCAATCGCGCGCCTTCAATCGTCCCGCCAGTACGATGTGCCCGACGGGACGATGTACGACATTGGGACGAGAACGAGGACACCCACTACACCTACTGTTACCTCTTCCACCACCACCTCTTCTTCCCCTTCGTTGAAAAAGGTGTCTTTCGCCGCAGTGTCGGAGGTGATGGACGACCCCTTTTACCTCGCGCAACACAACGACGACAATCTTGCGTTCCCGAAACAGGCCGTCGAAGGTCGAGAAGTGATCGGAAGTTTTGACATGGCGGCGCACATCGAGGCTTGCGAGAACGAGTTGCGCAACATTTCCGTGGCGGTGGACCGAGTGTTGCAATCGTTGGCGCACGCGCGCAGATTTGCACGTGTCACATGAACACAAATCACGTCTCTTTCACTGCAACATCCTCCATTGTCGTGGTTGATTTGCGTCGGCGGGTGATGTTTTTCTTCTCCGTCTTCTTCTCCGTCTTCTTTGTCTTCTCGCTCTTGGTCTTCTGCTCGACCTTGGACTTTTTCTCGGTCTCGGTCTCTGCTTTCTCTTCGTCTGCACGCGTCATCGTGGTGGGGTGAATTCGATCCAACCATCGTTTGCGACATTGCAAGATGCGCGCATTGTGACGGGACGTTTTCTCTTCCTCTTCCGCCACGGTTGTTGCCTCCTTCTCCGCCTCCGCCGGCATCGGTCCGAGACAAGGTCGTTGGCGTGTTCGACGTTGAAAGTGGGCGACAATGCCATGTTGTCGCAACAAAAACTCCCAGAAGCGACCACGCAACACTTCTTTGGCAAAGCTGCCGGTTGTGCGGCGGCGCACCGCGATGTGGAGCATGGGAGGATCGTAATCAAACATGTCCACCAAATCGTCTGGCTGCGCCACCATCACCGTCTGAATGGCGTGGGCAAGATCCGACGAAGAGCCCGCCGTCGTGCCGCCCTCGATGCGCAAAGACACCACCACATGTTCTCCCGACTCCAAGTTCGCCAGCGCCCCCCACACTGTGTCCGACCATCCCTGTCCTTCCTCCGGGTGCGCACATATCACCGTGCGCACTTGTGGGCGGCGCAACAATTCCTGGTGCCAAATGTGAAGATTCGGGGAATGATGGGGGTCCGAGCGATTGAATGCGGCGGCGGTAACAGAGGGGGGAAAGAGGACCAGTTCTTTGCCGGTGCGCAACATGTCTGTCGGCGGAGTGTGTACCGAAACGAACTGGTACTTGTCCTGCATCCAGGCGCGCAAAAAGTCTTCCAACTGCGTTTCTTGTTCGGGCGTCAGCGGCGTTTGGGGGTGGCGCGGGTTCATGAAGAAGAAGGAGGAGGAGGAGGGCGATTGTGGTGAGGGCACGGCATGGTCGGAAAAGCGCAAGCCGCGTTTGCGCAATTGGTCTGCATTGATGGTTTCCCAATGTTGGTGGAAGGGACTGCTGCGCAACCATCGCATGGATTGCGCAAAGAAGGAATCGAACTTCTTGTTGTCCGTGTTCTCCTTCTCCTCTTTCGCAAGTTCATTCTCTTCGTTCTGCAAAATCAAGACACGGTGTGGATGTTGCGCACCCGACGCCAACATGGCAGCGTGCATCCACTTGTCCTTCGGATGAAGCATTGATTCACGCTCGATTGATTCACGCTTGATTGATTCACGCTTGATTGATGGAATCCATTGGATGCGCATGCGCTGCGCGGGAGTGAATTGTGCTTCTGTGACAAACTGCGCGGGAAACGGATCGTTTTCGAGAATGGAGTCGTTCTTTCCGACGGCCGTTCCCCAGCTGTCGATGTCGCGCACTTCTCCCCAGCCAGGAGACGCCGTGTCGACATCGGGCATTGCAACGCCGCGCATAGACCCCATGGGGGGTGTCGTCGATTTGCGCTGTCGCGGGTCTTCGGGTCGATCGCGAAAGTGACGGAGGATGTCTGCGCGACTTTGCGACATGGTTTTTTTTTCGGAGAGAGAGGGGGCGGAGAGTGATGAGATGAAGATTCTTGTGATGTTGGAGATGTCTATGGTCCCTGCTTGTGTTTGTGCGCCGAAAATAAAACGAACGACACTAACAAACCTGATGAAGTGGTGGTGGAATAACAAGAGACGGAAAAAACAACAACAAGATCGCAGTGTTTATTTTCTTTCCATCTTCTTATCTTCTTACCACAACAACCGCCTCTCCTCCGCTTCCCATCCCCATCCCCCATTCGCTTCTTATTCCCTCCGCCGAATCAACAACATGGATTTATTGATTCCCTCCAGCCCATGCGAATCCACGGCAATCGCGGCGGGCGCATTGCTGTTTTACTTGAGCGGCATGTACATATTGGCATCGCAGATATCTTCATCCCAGTTCACGCTTCCCATCTCTTCTCCCTTTTCTTCATCTGTCGCCGCATCCACTGCCGCCTCCACCTCGGCTGCGGCCTTGGAGAAAAAGGATGGCTCGTTGTCCATCGAATGGGTGGAAGACATTACGCCGCCGTCGACCCACGCGCGCCACACAATGCTTCGCCGAGTGAGTCTTTGCGGAGGAACCTCCGTCGCTGCTGCTGCGCCCACCCACTTTTGCTCCCGATTGCGCATTCCGCAACCCACCCACCATTCGGTGTGGCAAGCACAGTTGCGCGGAGACGAACGGCGTGCACAACAACGACGTCGGCACCAGGCATCGTGGATATCGTCGTTGTCGTCCGTCCTCTCCAGCTGCTCTTCGACTGTGAATCGCAATGGTCTCCACTTTTCGTGCGATGCAGACCGAAAGCGAGAAGTGCGCCAGGTGTTGCACGATCTGACATCAGCCGTGGAACACTCGGCGCAAGACAATCGCAATGCAGAAGAAACATTTGAAGAAACGGAAAATCCAGATGAAGTCAAAGAAGTCAAAGAAGTCAAAGAAGCAACAGAGACAGAAGAGGACTCTGTGAAAAAACGGCCCTCGGGCCGGTCTTTTGCAACGACGCGGAAAGGGGGGCGCAAGATCAAGAACGAATTTGGCGATGGAGATGATGGTGACGA
>JACCDQ010391029.1_pt1 | contig 17025 bp, 21 predicted proteins | sample 7446031 | NCBI WGS metagenome assembly JACCDQ01 (sample SAMN15323442, study PRJNA562643) | freshwater metagenome | isolation source: river surface water | place: USA:Blue River Watershed | collected 2017-08-17
GGGCATCCTGGTCTTCGTCTGTGTGGATGTAGCCGCCCACCAAGGCCCACTTGCCCTCTTCCGGCGCCTTGTCTCGTCGCATGAGCGCGACGTGCAGGCGATTCTGGATGAGGGTCAGGAAGACGATGTCAACGGTAAGGTCTGGTTTGGAGTAGTGCATGACTGTCGCTCGGTCGATGGTGCGAGTATAGCACACATTGATGTAAATTGCAAATAAGAGCTAACAAGCTCCCATGTAAAAAAGCCCCGCCGAAGCGGGGCTGCTTTGAGGACAGGACTGGTCAGAACTCGATGCTGCCTGCCGCCGGGCAGGTCCACGAGGCGGCCAGGCGCGCACGGATGACCGACACCGGCTCGTCGACCAGCAACTGGCTGTCGCGGAAGATGGGCACCAGGGCGCCGCGGCTGAACTCTTCCCAGCTCTGCTGCTCGTACAGAACGAAGTCGTCGCCTTCCTTCTCGACGCGCAGCAGGCCCTTGGCCGACTTCTTGGTGCCGTCATCGGTGGCGGGGTCCTTGTAGATTTCCACCGAGTCATCACCCACCTCGGCGTAGATGGCCTTCAGGGCGAAGCCGAAAGAGTCACGCGAGATGACCTGGTAGGTGTACGAGCCGATGCCGAAGACGACGTTGCCCGAAGCGAAGCCCTTGGCCGCCAGGCGCGTCAGGATGGCGCTGGCACGCTCCAGCGTGATGGAGTCGCCGTAGATGAGGCCCACGCGCGGGTTCAGCAGCTTGTAGCCCTGGTCGGTCACGACGCCGCCGAAGGTCTCCCACAGGCACTCGACCGAGCCCTTGACCTCGCACTCCTGCAACTCCTTCAGGTCGAACTCGGTGGTCCAGCCGTTGTCGACCGACTTGAAGGCGTAGAACTTGCCCGAGGCCTCGTCGCGCACCGCTTCGTAGCCGGCGGCTTCAGCGGCGAGCATGGCGGCCTGGTCCTTCACGTCACCGACCGGAATCCACTTGTAGCCCGTCAGAATCTTGTCCGGGTCCCCGCTGTCCGGACGGAACACGACCTTGGCGTTGCCCAGGGCATCCGGCGTGCGGGCCAGGATGACGTCCTTGAGCGCCGGCGCGATGCGGGTGATGACCGACCAGTAGTCGAAGCTGTCGGCCACGATGGACACGATGCCCGAGGGGTACAGGTCGCTGATGAGTTCGCGGATGACTTCCTGCTCGGCCAGGCCGCGCAGTTCCTTGGCCGTCTTGCCGGCATTGGCCGGGTCGCGCTGCAGCTGCTGGGTGATGAGCAGGATGCGCAGGGTCATCACGCTGTGCTCGGTCGCCGGCACGGAGCCGCCCACCAGCTCGGTCTCGGAGTTGGCGCCGTAGTAGTCTTCCAGGTAGTCGATGGCCGGGATGGTGTCGGTGCCGAAGAACGACAGAAGGTGACCGGCGCCGCAGCGGGCCGCGTCGTGCACGCCGCTCATGCCGCGCATCGAGAAGTCGTGGCCCTGCCAGCCCACGAAGTCCTCGGGGGAGCCGGTCATGCGGGCGAAGTAGGTCAACAGCTTGCGGAACTCGAAGGCGATGGTCGCCACGGTGGCCGGCTTCCAGTTCTCGCAGCTGAACAGGGTCTCGAAGTAGGTCGACACCCACGGGAAGGCCGGGTTGGTGTTGATGAACACGACCGGCGGCACCTTGATGTTGACCCGCGAGCCTTCGGGCAGCGAGCGGATTTCCAGGGGCAGGTAGCCCAGGTCATGCAGCTTCTCGAGCTGGGTCATCGACACCGCGTTCAGGCCCAGGGCACTGTCCATGCGGCGCTTGTACTTGCGCACGGCCGCTGCCTTCGGAGCCTGGAAGAACTCGCGGTTGAAGGCGTCGATGAGGAATTCCTTGATGAAGCCGGTGACGCCGAACCACACCAGCTTGTCGTCGAACAGCGGAGAGCTGCGCACCGGCGCGTACTTCGACGAGCGCGGCGTGAAGTTGGCCACCAGCGTGGTGGTCTGCTCCGGGTACATGCCCGGGTGGCCCGTCTTGTAGAAGTCGGCCAGGTTCATCGGGATGATGCCGTTGCGCGAGGTGTCGAAGAGAGCGTTCATGGCGGGAGTCCTTGGTTCGGTTGAGTTAGTTGTTAGTTGCAACTTGCGATTAAGTATAGCATGAATAGCTGTATGTGCAACACCCAATCGCAAGATTTTTCAGCCCAGAAGGGATTCGTGGGCCGGGTCCTTGCAGTTCGCGGCGAACACCTTGTCGTAGCAGGCCTTCAGCGGCGCCACGCCTTTGGTGAACAGGCCGTGCGTGACGTAGAGGTACAGCGGCCGGTCGGTCTTCTCGCGCAGGGCCTTGGCCAGCTGGATGAAGGTGCCGCCGGCGTCGCAGATGTCGTCGACAACCAGCAGCGGCCGCTGAGGCAGGTCGCCGCGAATGACCGTGCCCGACAGGGCGCCCGAGACGGGGTCACGGACCTTGTCCGCGCAGACGACGTCGGTCTTGAACATGTTGGCCAGCTTGGTGACGCGCTTGCAGGCGCCCACGTCCGGGGCCACGAACGCGCACTCACGCAGCAAGTAGGCGCTACCCTTGGCGCCCATCGCCGTCACCATCCGGTCTGCCGCCGGCGCCACGTACACGTTGTTGATGAGCGCCGTGGACACGTCGCTGTGCGGGTCCCAGACCGTGACCGAATCGAAGCCCATCGAGTTGATGAGGCTGGCGAAGACCTTGATGGACAGCGGCTCCCCTTCCACAGCAACACGGTCCTGGCGGGCGTAGGGGATGTAGGGCATCTCCAGGCGCAGCACGCTGCCGGCCTGGAGGATGCGGCGCACCGCATCGGTCGTCAGCAGCAGGTCCATGATGTCCGCGGGCGTGTACACGTTGGCCCGCAGAATCCACTCGCGGTGAGTCTGCTCGCCCTGCTTGGCCTCGATGTCGGCCATCGGCAGGCGGACATGGCGCTCGCCGCCAGGGAAGGACATGAAGCAGAGGTCAGCGTGCTGGACATGGTGGCCGCGCTCGTCAATGGAATAGAGAGTGATGTGGTTCATGATGGTCTTCTGTTTGTTAAGCGTTAAATGCATTTTACATCAAAGTATAAGCAGGGGCAAGTACCATGACGCGACTTTTCTTGGCTACCCTCAGAACCGGACGATGGCGCCGGGCTCCAACACCCCGTACTGACAGGCTTGGGCGACGAGCTTCTTGCAGGTCAGCGGAGCTTCAGTGGTCTTGTTGACGTCCAGGCCGGGCGGCTCAACGTCGCCGCACCGCACTTGCTGAAGTCGCAACAGGACCCTACCCTGCTCCCAGTTTGCGGTCGCCTCCAGCACCCCGTGGCAACGGGTTCCGACGATGCGGGCAAACACGGGCTTGGGTTGCGGCGCCGAGGACTCGAAGTCGGCCTGGTTGACGAGGAAGAAGTCGTGGGACTGGGCGTGCGCGGGCCCAGCGAGCACCAACAGAGTGGCGCTTGCCAGCCAGGCCCTGCTCGCCCGCGCCATCACGCAGCAGCCCGCATCAGCGGTTCTTCGTTGAGGAAGAGCGCTTGCTCCGGGTTGGCCAGGTCTTCCAGCAGAGGGAGCGTCAGGGGCAGAACCTCCGAGCGAACCACCGGACCCTGAGGGCGATGCTTCTCGGGGATGCGCTGGAGCTCCGCGTCGGAGAGTTGCTTGAGGACCGATTTCCGGCGCAGGTACACACCGCGGCGGTAAACCTCAGGCATGGCCTCCCATGGCTGCCCAGCCTCCCGGAGGCGCGCAAGCTTCTGCTCGGTGCCCACACCTTGCAAGGCCTTGTGACCAAACGCGACGTGGGCCAGGTTGGTGACGGAGTTACGCAGGCAGTCAGTCTCGCGCCACAGCAGGTTGCTGACGACCAGCTCGAGCGTCGGGTACTGGCAGACCCGGGCATCGAGGGTGGGCATCTTGTGAGCGTGCGTCGGCAACAGCTCGGCCAACTTTCGGTTGAACATCACCGACGCCTGGGCAGCCAGGGTGGTGACCAGCTTGTTGACACGCCCATCGAACAGCATCGGCTTCAGCGGGTCCTGGTTGAGCCAGACCAGGGTGATTTCATCGGACTGCCGGTAGGCGAGCGAGGCGTGGTTCTCCTCGACCAGGTAGGCGGCCGTGGCCCGCATGCACTCGGCAAAAGCGGCGTCGTAGGGGCGCTCGAGCCCGCGGGTGAACACGCTGAAGGACCGCCCGTCCAGGCGGGCAATAACCGGCGAACCAGGGGTCAGCGTTTGTTCCAGATGGGCTTCATAGCCCTTGTGCAGCGCACCCAGTTGCTCGAATTGCTCGCGGTCCATGCTATTTCCTTGCTAGATGGCTCACAGTATACTATCTAATGAGAAATGAAACATACGCAAGTCGTTCACTATACTAGGCCATCTCCCCTACTGCTACATCATGAGCTACCAACTCGCAAGCCCTGACTCCTCGGCGCCCGCACAAGACTGGCGCGCCTGGCTGGAGGAACTGCGTGACCTGTCCCCCACCAAGGAAGTGAAGAATGCGATGCGTCGAGCAGAGCAGATGTTGAAGAGCCAGAGGGGCTCGGGGCGCCGGGAGCGGGCGGGCGCCAGAGGCCCTGACTTCGCTGAACTGGACTGACCCGACGTCAGCCCTCGTATTCGCGGCGCGTGGTCACGTCGAAGGACGTCGACGACACGCAGGTCTTGCCCAGAAAGAGCTTGAGCGTGCGTCGATTGGGGTCAGTGAAGTCCCCGTCCTGCACGCTGACGCGCAGCTGCGAGCTCAGCGCCGCCAGCACCGCCTCCAGCAGCTCCGGAGCGACTTGCACCGGTGCAACTTGTTCCGGTGCAAGTTGAGGGCTGTCGGCTGACGGTTGAGTTTCGGACGTCTGCGGGTCAAACGCCGGCAACGTGTCGACGTCGTCGACAGGCTGCTTCTTGCGGCGGGTTGCAGTTGCGGCTTTTGCCATCTGAACTCCTGGTGCGGGTATTGAAGGGGCTGCGACTACACACTGGGCCGCGGGACCCGGGGCAGGCGAGGCGCGAGGCCATCTGCGCAGCGCGTCTCCCACAGCGGGACGTCCACGCCGGCCTCATCCGCCAGCTCCTTGAGCACGGCAGGGTGCCGCATGGCCGTGCGGATGAGCTTGGCCGTGCTTGCGTCCGGGTAGGCCGTCTCGGACTCGAAGCGGGACAGGGCGACGGTGCTCTTGCCGAAAACCTTCGCAGCCGCGCGGCAGGTCAGCCCGTACGCCCGCCGGAACGCGAAGATGTCCTCACCCAGCAGGTGCGGACCATAGTGGTCCGCTCGTGCGGCCCTCCGGCGCAGGTTTTCCTCCACTTGGCTGGCCCGCACCGTCTCCTTGCCGCAGTGGTCGCAACGCGAGGTCAGGAGGGTGACCACCACCGGGGGAACGCCTGGCGGATGGAAGACCTCAGCCACCTCCACGGGGTGCAGGCTGCCCTTGCGGCAGACCCGACAGATGTTCCTCGACTCAGCCACGGTTCACTCAGATGTCGTCGGCCGTTGCTGCCAGCGACAGCAACCACCCCTCATCGTGGACCGGCACCCCCAACGCCTGGGCCTTGGCCAGCTTGGAGCCTGCCGCTTCGCCGGCGATGAGGGCGTGGGTCTTCTTGCTGACCGAGTCGGAGGTCTTGCCGCCGAGCCTCTCCACCAGCGCCTTGGCCGCTTCCCGCGACAACGTCGGCAGGGTGCCGGTCACAACCACGGTCAAACCGGACAGTGGTCCCTCGGACTTCTTCTGCTCGGGGGCAGGCTGGGCGTGCTGGGCCAGCAGGTCCATCTCGGTGCCGAAGTGCTCGTCCTCGAAGGCAGCCAGGATGGACTTGGCCGTGATGGGTCCGATGTCCTCCACCGCCAGCAGCTCCGCTTCGGTGGCGGTGCAGAAGTCTTCCCACGTACCGAAGTGCTGGGCCAGTCGCTTGGCCGTGCCCTCACCCACGCACTCGATGCCCAGGGCAAAGATGAATCGGCGCAGCGGACGGCCGACGGAAGCAGCAATGCCCGCCAGCAGGTTGCTTGCCGAGGTTGCGCCCCAGCCGTCGAGCTGGGCCACCTTGGCGGCGTCCAGGTGGTAGAGGTCAGAGGCCTTGTCGATGAGGTGCGCGTCCAGCAGCTGCTGAACCGTGGACTCACCCAGGCCTTCGATGTCCATGCCCAGGCGGGAGCCATAGTGCGCCAGGCGATACAGGCGCTGCGCCGAGCAACTGAGGCCACCGGTGCAGATGTGGTCGGCCTGCACCTGGATGACGTGCGAACCGCAGACGGGGCAGTTCTCCGGCATGTGCCAGACCGCAGCCTCCTCAGGCCGCAGTTCAGCCAGGCTGCGAACAACTTCCGGGATGACATCGCCGGCGCGACGCACCACCACGGTGTCACCGACCCGTACGTCCTTGGTCCAGACCTGGTCCTGGTTGTGCAGCGTGACATTGGCGACCACAACACCCCCCACCGCAACCGGCTTCAGGCGAGCCACAGGCGTGACCTTGCCGGTTCGACCGACTTGCACGTCAATGGCCTCCAGCGTGGTGGTGCGCTCTTCCGCGGGGAACTTATAGGCGATGGCCCAGCGCGGGGTGCGTGAGTTCCAACCGAGAGTTTCCTGCTCACGGAACTGCGCCAGCTTGTAGACCACGCCGTCGATTTCGAACGGCAGGTCGGCGCGAACCTCAGCGACCTCCCGGAACGAGTTCAGCACCGCATCGACACCCAAGACCACCTGGAACAGGTCCGACACCTGGAAGCCCAGAGCGACGAGCGCCTCGATGGCGCTTTGCTGCGTGTCATGGCCGTGCGACCTGGCATCAACAAGGGTGTAGGCGTAGAAGCTCAGCCGCCGCGCCGCTGTGACCTTGGGGTCCAGCACACGAAGACTGCCCGCCGCGGCATTGCGGCAGTTGGCGTATTCCTTGTCGCCGGCCGCGCGCTGGCGCTCGTTGAGCCGCTCGAAATCCTTCTTGGCCATCAGCACCTCACCGCGAACCTCGCAGGTCAGGGGCCGCGCCAGCCGCAGCGGAATGGATTGGATGGTGCGGGTTTGCGCGGTGACGTCTTCACCGGACTCACCATCACCGCGAGTCACGGCCTGCACCAGCAGACCATCGACATAGCGCAGAGAGCAGGACAGCCCGTCGTACTTCGGCTCGCGAGTGAACTGCACCGCCTTGCCATCCAGCCCCAGCTCGCTCGCCACCCCTTCGATGAAGGCGCGCGCCTCATCGGCATCCATGGCGTTGTCAATGGACAGCATCGGGACCTGGTGCGATACCGACATCAGGCCCTTGGCCGGAGAGCCGCCCACGCGCTGCGTCGGGGAATCCGGCTGGACCAGCTCGGGGGCCTTGGCTTCTAGCGCCTGCAGTTCGCGGAACAACCCGTCGTAGACGGCATCGCTCTCCAACGGAGAGTCAAGCACATAGTAGGCATGTGCGAGAGCGGCAACCCGATTCTTCAGGTTCTCGTAGCTGACTTGGAGGGTGGCGTCTTGCATGGCAGGTGTCTACTGATAGTGAACACACATTATAGCACAAAACAAGAAAAAGCCCAGGATTTCCTGGGCTTGTGCACATCGTGGAGGCCACTAGGGTGCAGTACCAATCGTGATGGAAATCCGGAATCCACCGTGGTCGTTGAGCGCCGCAACCAGCAGCGTTCCACCATGCGAGACCACCATGCGACGGACCGCCGCCAGCTCAAGGTCTCCGCTCACCGTCCAATCCAGGACCTGGGCCTCCGAGGTCAAGTCGCTGAACAGCGAAGATGAGTCAAAGCCCGACACCGCCAGGTACAGCCCCGAGTTCAGAAAGTCACCAAATTCGCCAACCTCTACCCTGGCTGCCCCCACCTGCGGCAAGGCCACGATAAGCGCCAAGAGGCGCTTGAAAATGTCCTCGACCACGACCGGGGAGCCCACAATCGACGGCAAAGGCAGAATCTCGAAATCGACGTCAAGAGCCGTTGCCTGCCACGACTCGACAATCGAACGCATCATAAGTTCAATGGAGAAAAGCTGATTTTCCTTGTAAGGCAGGCTAGCCACAGCGTGGTAGGCCATGACCTGAGTTAACAAAGTCTGGAATCCTTGAATGAGTTGAGAGCACTCCGGCAACTTATCCGTCGGCAATACGGCCTTCAGCTGCAATGCCTGTTCCAGGTAAATCGACATGCGGTCCGACAAGGCTTCATTGAAGCGGTCGATGTCCGTGAGGACACGCTTGAGGCGCGTCTCCTGCTTGACGAGCGTCTGTTGCAGCTGGTCATTGAGCTGCAGGACCTGCTCTTCACTATGGCGCTGTTCAGTGAGGTCAACGACTGTCACCAGCAGCCGGTCGCCAGGCAGAGACGCAATCCTCAGGTCAAGGTGCCGCCCTACCGCCTTCGAAACGTACTCGAGCCGGTAGGTGTCGACGCTTCCTGATTGAACTTGGCTGAGGCCTTCACGAAACCTTGTGTTAGTCAGGAACCCAGGCCACACCACCGTCCAAGGTTCATTGAAAGGGAGTGTCATTCCCTCGGTGAGCTTCTTGAACGCTGGATTGGCGTCCAGCAGAAGACAGTCCGGTCCGCCGTCAACGGGGCTGATGGTCGGCTTGAAGATGGCGACACCGACCTGAATGGTGTCAAACAGGGCTTGGAAGTGCGCTTGATGAAGACTGACGGACTCCGCCATCAGTCTCATTTCACGGGCGCTGCGAAAGACGATGATGTAGCCGACCCGCTCCCCTTGCGCCATAGCCGGACTGGCAGAGACGTAGACCGGACCCAAGGTGACTGGGGTGTAGGGCGCCCAGTCGATAATTTCAGAAGGCGCGGAACCGCTAGTGGCCAGCGCCTTCTGCTGAAGGTCGAAGAGGAATCGAGAGAACCGAGCGGAGTAGACTTGCTCGACGGTCTTTCCTACGAGACTGACCTCATCCAGTCCGGCCATCTCTAAAAGCATCCGACTGGCGGCGAGAATACGTCGCTCGTTGTCTAGGTACAACACCCCGTTGTCTCTACCCAGGTCCGCTGAGGCCACCAGCAGGGCCAGCTTGGTGTACGGACCCAAGCTGGCGTTCTTGTTTTGTCGAAGCTGCCAAAAACAGGCGACAGCGGCCAGAAGCGCAGCCCCACTCAGCACCACTCCCGCAACATCACCGGATGTCCAGGCCGCAACAGGATGCAAAGGCGCTCCGTGGTCCGACCGAGCCGCCGTGCCCACGAAAGCCAGGGCTGACAGCGCCATCTTGCGCAACATGTTTGACCGTCCCTGCGAATGATTCTTTCTTAAGCATCGCCTTGACAGTGCGCTGCTGGGTGTTCACGCCTAATCTAGCACAAGGGTATTCGGCTGCAATGAGGGTTCTACTACTGCGGCAAAGTGTCGTGCCGTAGCGCGCAACTCTTCATGCCCCAGAAATTCCTGGACTTCTTCTGCCGCATAGCGGCCGCATCCCAGTGCCTGGCGGGCAAAGGTGTTGCGAAGTAGGTTGGGGCCACTTTGCGGCAGGCCTGAAAAGCCGGACAACCAGGCGCTGACCCGGCGGAACAAGCCCGAAGGTGAATACGGCTCTCCCTTTCTTGACGCAGGACAAAACAGAGTGCCCGGCATGCCCATCGCAGTCCGCTCTGCCTCCCACTTCCGGACCCAGAGCCGCCAAGGGCCATCGGGCAGAACCAGCGTGACATGCGCCCTGTGCACGCCTTCCGGGGTCACCTTCACATCGAAGAACTCACCCACCGCTCCCATCGGCAGTTGGATGAGTTCATTCGCCCGCAAGCCTGCACCCGCCATGAGCGCAGCGGCGCAGCGGTCGCGGTGACCTTTCCAGCCAGGAAGCGCCTCCAGGACCTCTGTGAACCGCAAAAGGTCTTCGACATCCAGCCCTGGTGGAAGCGGCAAGTCAAGCTGACCTTCCTTTGCCAACTCAGCCGACAAAGGATTGCTGCCTGCCCAACCGATGGCCAACAGATGCCGGTAGACCCGGTCGAGCAGTTGAAGGTAGCGGCGCCGAGACACCGCCTCCAGCGGCGCAGACTTGAAGAACTCTCCGGCATCCGACGTCGACGCCTCAAGAAGGTGGAGTCCCTTGGCCTCCAGGTGTGCGACCCACCACGAAAAGATAGCCGCATAGGTCTCTCGCGAAGAGTCCCGGAACTGGCGGCCCAGCACACGCTGCTGAGCCAACCAGGTCGCGAAGGTCTCCTGAGGCTCCGCCCGCCAAGACACCAAGCTGCGGGCTGGCCAGAAATCTTGGTTGAGCGATTGCCTGGCAACTTCAGCGTGTTGCATCCAAATTCCTCTCGAGCGCCGAGTCTAACGTCTCGAGCGGCGCCTTGTGCTGAAAAGTGCCCGTGCAAACATCGCTTTTCATGGTATACTAGACACCAGTCAAGTCACACAAGCAAGTTGTTAAGCATGCACCCGAGCATCTATCGCGAGTTCGATGTCTCGTTCTCACCCAGTCAAGATGAGGGGAACGAGGCTGGCCAGCCTGAGCCGACGCTGTATGTGCGTCTGCGCGAGCGCTCGTCCGGAGAGGAACTGGTGTTCAAGCTCTTCGTCGACGAGGGCACCACGCCCGAGCGCTGGATTGAGGAGCAGGTGTTGCGCCGGTTCCCGCTGACCGCTGCAGCCCGCGCACTGCGCGCCACCTACGGTATGACGCAGCACATGCTTCGACCGGGATGGGAGAAGTCCTTCGGGGACCGGCTGTATTCGGCCCTGCGCCAACCCGGAAAACTGACGCACGGGCCTCGTTTCTGGTGCGCCTACATCCCCGCACTGCCGCCGGTGCTGTACAGCGCGATGACCACCCGGGCCATCGCCCGCATCTCAGAGTTGCCGCAACCGGTGGAACTGAAGACGCTGGTGAAGACGCTGCACGACGCCTGGCTGGTGGTACTGACGGACGGCGCGAATCTTTCACTGCCTTTGAGCGGCATGCAACGCCTGGCGATGGACCTCGGGGGCTGGGACAGCCGACACCTGCAGGCCATGTCGCCGCTGGAGCTGTCGCAGCTCAAGGAAAAAGCTCACTTCGCCCGGCTCGCGCTGGGCTTCCTGGCCGACGAGGACTGGGTCCGGGCTCTGACCCCGTGCCTGGACCTCAATCAGCCGCAATAACCAACCCCACACCCTTTCAAAAGACTCCCATGGACGAAATCATGCAAGCCCAGTACGAAGCCCTGTTCGCCGACGAAGCCGCCGCGCAGGAGCGGTTTGCCCGCATCGTGGCACTGCTGACCGCCCTCACCAATGCTTGAGCTCAAGAGCCTGGTCCTGGACGGCAAGGACCAGGCTTCGCTCAGCTACGCGGTGCGCCACAACGTGGGCGCCCTGAAGACCACACTCGAGCAAACGATGGACGTCCGCCTACACCTGCAGTCCGGCAAGGTGGAAGCCTCCATGAGCATGACCGAGCTTCACGCCGACAGCCTCGAGGCCGCCAAGGACCGGATGGCCCTGTGGTGTGAGCGCATGGCAGCAGCGCTTCGCGGCGCCGTTCGAAAGGAGGGGGACCTCCCGATGTACGAGCGTCGCTCGTTTGAGTTGACCGAGCAGCCGATGTGGCTGCAAGAAGCCTATGCGGCGCTGGTCAAGGCGAAAGTGGCAGCCCAGACCGATGAAGCCGTCGAGGCCCTCAACAAGTGGCTGGAAGGGCACCCGATGGTGCTGGTCTACGGCCTGATGGACGCCGCCGAAGCGGAAGCCTGTCGAATCCTGGAGAACGATGATGAGTCTGGCACCTGAAAAACTCGCCGCCCAGCTGGTGGCACTGGACCTGGTCACCACACTGCTGCCGGTGGCCCATCACGCGGCACAACTGCGTGCTGCAGGCATTCGCCTCGCCATCGACTCGGGCACGCGCGAAGCACTCCAACTCCTGAAAGACCAGGGCAACCAGGACGCCGCGGCCGTGCTGGAGAACGCCTACCCCTCCGGGCACATCGAGGTCGGACTGGTGAAATAAGTGACAGTCGGAAGGTATAGTTTGCCTTAGTCGCAAATTGTGATATACTGTCGAACAACAATCAAGCAAGGCAGTTCACCATGAATCGACTACTTCCGGCCGTACTGACGGCATCCCTGGTCTTTGCACCTGGCGCACACGCTGCCTTCAGCAAGTCAGCATCTTCGTCCTCTCGTTCCGCAACGGCTGCACCCAGAGCAGCGCCGGCGCCAGCACCCAAGGTGATGGCTCCCGCTCCGAAACCGGCCCCGGTGGTCAAGGCTGCTGCTGCTGCGCCTGCGCCCGCCCCTACCAAGGTGGCGGCCCCCGCTCCTGCTGCGCAGAAGACGGTATCGGCCCCGGCTGCTCCCGCCAAGGTTGCCGCCCCGGTCACCGGCTTCAGCGCCAAGCCCTCGACGCCGCCCGTAACAGGCCTGTCCACGGGCAAGAAGGTCGCCATCGGCGTGGGCGCCACAGCACTCGGTGGCGCCCTGTACGCCGCGGGCGCCAACCACGAAGCTGTTACTGCACACCAGGAAATTCCCGCGCCCGCCCCGGCACCGGATGCCGCCGCAACCAAGATGGAAACGCCGACGACCGTGACAGCCAGCGTCCCCGCGACGAACAGCGGCAAGACGGCCAAGACGGTGCCGGCCCAGGAGTCCGCCGCGCCGGCGCCGCAGCCTCAGGTTGTGGTCATCGAGCGCGAAGTTTCCCGGCATCGAAACGACGACGCCTACTGGTACCAGCGCGGCCGCGACAGCGTTCCGCGTGACTACAGCCACTCTGTGCCGAGCTCCACCCAAGTCAACCCATCCATCCCGAGCGGCGTGACCTCGGTTCAGACCCCGACGCCTTACACCCCGCGTGCGGTGACGCCGGATTCCGGCTCGAGCATGACGTGGCTGTGGGTGGTCCTGGCGCTGGCGCTGGTGGGTGGGGCCGCTTACCTGGTGATGTCGCGCCGTTCGACGACCAAGGGCACCGCCTTCCCGGCTCGCAAGCGCCCCAACTACACCCTCTGAGGTCCCGCATGTCCCTCTTCGAACTCGGCAAGCGCATCCTGGGCAAGAAAGTCGCCGCGGCCCAGGCCGCCGCGCAGGAACTGCCTCGGCAAGACGTCGGGCTGCCGTATGGCGCTCAGATTGGCAGCCTGATGGAGTTGCCGCGCGCATCGTTCGCCGTCTTGGACGGCTCGCTGCTGAAGGTGCCCGCCTCGGCGCAGATGCAGGTCCAGTCGGTCGGTCGGGTCCGCCTGGATGCCGACCCCAGCCTGGAGCTGTACCGCCTGTACACGGACAAGGGCGCTCGCCGCACCGACGCCGGCCAGTGCTTCCTGCAGGTGCTGGTGCAGGACGGGGAGCCCATCGAGGCCACCTACTACCAACACCTGTTCCGCACCGTGCCCACCTCCCGCGAGGAGCAGCAGGCCTATCAAGGCCAGGGCTACGGCCTGGGTGAGCTCTGGTACAACCTGAGCCCCGAAGAGCTGGCTCAAGCCGGCTTGACCGAAGACCAGATTACCCAGCTCCTGGGCGATGCGGCCGCACTGGATTTCCAGCGCGACACGCCCGTGGTCGACGACTACGTGCGCCCCTACACCGCCACGGAGAACCGGCTGGATGACCCGTCGGGCATGCGCGGCATGCGCCAGACCATGAGCTTCATGCCCTATGCCCGCCAGCTGCCGGATGGGAACAAAGAACAGCTGCTCATCTCCTTCGAGGTGGTCGAATCCGTTGATGGCCAGGGCGCCCCCCAGGTCCACGTGGACTTCATGGTGGGCCTCACGCTCGCGCCCCAGAAGTTGAAAGTCATCTGACAATAAGCGCGTTTTGCGCTATAATGCAATCATTCCGGTCAATGTTAACTGACCGCTCACCTGCACACTGAAAGGCACCCCATGTCCGGTTGGAAACTCACCGCAGCGCTCCTCGTCAAGCAAGTCAGCGCCCTGGGCGACACGATGGCCCAGGCTATTGCCTCGTTTGACCCCGAGACGGCCACCGAAGTGGACCGCGACAACCTGAAGGCCAAGCTGCGCGAGGTCGCCACCAAGCTGGCCGAGGCCCGCCGTAAGTACACCTTCGAGCAACAAGAAGCCACCGACCTGGCCGCCCTCATCGCACAAGACGAGAAGGCCGCCGCGGTGCTGATTTCCAAGTTCGAGGGCGGCACCGTGGACGAGGCGACGCTCACCGAGTTCGCCAACAACCTGGAAGACATGAAGGCCCGCCTGCCCGCCGAGGAGAAGGACGCGGCCGACGCCAAGGAACTGGTCGACACGCTGCAAGGCATCCTGGACGCCGTCGAGAAGAAGCTGGCCGACTTCGACGCCGCGGCCAAGCAGGCCCTGCGCGCCATCGCGCAAGCCAAGGCAGACCAGCAGCGCGAAGAACTGCGCCTGCAGAACCAGGCCGAGATGACCTCGCTGAAGGGTGGACTGGGCAATTCCTCGACCGCGCTGGGCGCCCTTGCCAAGAAGGCGCAATCGCTGCGCGTGCAGGCCGACGCCACCGCCATCGAGGCCGACATCGGCCAAAAGCCCCTGGACCGCCAGAGCGCCGTCGAAGAAGCCCGCCGCATCGCCGCCGGCACCGCCGCGCCGGTCGCGGAATCGGCCGCCGACCGTCTGCGCCGTATGACGAGCAAGTAAGGCGCCGTCAACCCATCAGAATGGGCGCAGGACTTCCGGGTCGTGCGCCCATTTGCCATGAAAAAGCTCAACGACAGCATGAACTCGCCGTTGCGGTTCGAGACCGACGACGGCGAAACCATCGGCCAGTTCTACAACTCCCGGGACAAGTCGTACCACCTGGCGAGCTACGTGCCCTATCAGCGACCGCCCAGCGGCTACCTGTGCGGCAAGACCGGCAACCTCTCGCCCAGCCGCTCAGAAGGGACCCAGCGCAAGGGTCCGTGCTGCCAGGGTTGTGCCGAGCAGCTCAGGCTCCGCGCCGGCATGCCCGATGACGCCTTCCGCTCATTCGGCTTCACCTGAGAGACCTCCGCCTACTGCATTCAAGCGCCCCATCGAGGGCGCTTTTTCATGGCCGTTCGCCACGTGCAAGCTTGAGTTAAGACAGAAAAACTGATATACTATACGGCTTAAGTTAACAACAGAGGTGCCGCGTGGCGTTCAATCTTTTCGTTCCGCCGCTGGGCACTCGCTTGGTCCTGGCCCAGCCCTGGCAGTTCAAGCTCTACAACGAGCGCCGCAACGCGACGCTGATGGCGCTACTGGGCGACACCCGCGCCCTGAATTGGGACCCGCAGGCCATCGACGCCGAGCTGCCGATGGGTGCCGAGCTCATCGTTGACCGCTACTACCTCAAGCAGGGCATGGGCGACTTCGACAGCGTGAGCTTCCGCATCCAAGGCGCCAAGGCCACCGCCAAGGCCTACGCATTCGCCTCATCCAAGGCAACGACTCGGCAGGTCCGGTTCTGGGCCAAGCTCACTGACGTGAACACGATGGTGGTCGGCGAAGTGAAGCTTCCGCAGGCCTGAGTCATCGCTGCCTCTACACCCAAGGAACGACACATCATGTTCAAGAAAATCTCTTGCGTGGATGACCTGCGCCCGCACGTGGCCGACAAGAAGGAAATCCGCTTCCAGCAGCTGCCCAACGGCGTGCTGCTCGCCTGCTACATGTTCATGGACTCGGGGACTTTCGACAGCCCTGAGGCTCTGGAGTGCCGCGGCATCGCCTTCGACAGCGCCGGGGAGGTGTGCTCGCGTCCGCTGCACAAGTTCTTCAACGTCGGCGAGAAGGACTGGCTCTCGGTCGACAACCTGCTGGCGCGCGACGACATCGTCGCGGTGTACGAGAAGCTCGATGGTTCCATGCTGGCGACCGCCTGGGTGACCGGCAAGCTGCAGTGGCGCTCGAAGAAGTCCTTCACCTCCGACGTCGTGCGCCTGACCGAGGCCTTCCTGGCTGAACCGGGGAACGAGTCGCTGAGCCATTTCGCCCACGCGATGGCCAGCACCGGGTACACCGCCATCTTCGAGCTGACGCATCCGTTGGCCCGCATCGTGGTCGAGCCCGTGAAGCCCCAGCTGCGCCTGCTGCACGTGCGCGACAACCAAACCGGGGAGTACGTGCTGCTGAAGCCTGGGCACCCGGTGCATGGCTTGGTGCGCGAGTTTGGTGTGCCGTGCGTGCCGGTGTACACCGGCATGTCGGTGGCCCAGGTGCTGGCTTCGCTGGACGGCATGACCGAGCAGGAGGGCTACGTGCTGCAGTTCGCCAATGGCGACATGGTCAAGCTCAAGTGCCCCTGGTACTCGCGCCTGCATCGCAGCATCACGTTCCTGCGCGAACGCGACATCGCGCTGTCGGCGCTCAACGAGGAACTCGACGACCTGAAAGCCGTGCTGGCTGAGGCGGGTGTCGACCTGGCGCCGGTGGACGAGGTGGAGCGCCGGCTGAAGGCGAGCCTGGTGGCCATCCTCGACGACATCGAGACGGCCATGCGCGCCGCCGGCGACATGGACCGCAAATCCTTTGCCCTGGCCCACAACGGTCACCCGCTGTTCGGGCTGCTGATGGCGCAGTTCCAGGGTCGGGACGTCGACGTGAAGGAGTGGTTCCGCAAGAACCGACTGAAGGAGGAATTCAGCCTTCGCGTGCTGGCCGACGGCGCCCTAGCCGACGCCCTGGAGGGCTGACCTTGGCGCGCAAAGACCGCAGCCCCGAACCCTGGTTCACCCCGGCCGAGCCGGTGGTGTGCCCGCTGTGCGAGCGCGTCATCCCAGAGAGCCAGCAGGACGAGCACCACCTGGTGCCCAAGTCCAAAGGCGGCAAGGCGACGGAGACCCTGCACCGCATCTGTCACAGGCAGATTCACGCACTCTTCACCGAGACCGAGCTGGCCCGGCAGTACAGCACCGCCGAGGCCTTGCTCGAACACCCGGAGGTACAGACCTTCGTGGCCTGGGTGAAGCGCAAGCCGCCGGAGTTCTACCAGAGCTCGCGGATGAGCAATCGCAAGCGTTGACGGGGGCAGGACTCAGCCTATACGGGCTGAGGACTACATCCGCAGCGCCTCGCTGCCCAACTGAAAGGACACGTTCATGCCTTCGAGCATCGCCTCCGTCAATCCGCATCGCAAGCCAGGCCTACCCACGGTCTACCC